>Ga0315289_10001669_pt1 | contig 34490 bp, 29 predicted proteins | sample YL17G11_40_MG_FD_203452 | JGI IMG/M metagenome (GOLD analysis project Ga0315289, IMG submission 203452) | Sediment microbial communities from Yellowstone Lake, YNP, Wyoming, USA - YL17G11_40 | ecosystem: Environmental > Aquatic > Freshwater > Lake > Sediment | place: USA: Wyoming | collected...
TTCTATAGAATTTGTTCGGCAAAGATTGTGGTGCTTGCTCAACTTCAATCGAGTATTTGTATCCTCTCCACCAAGTACAACCTTCTGGTACAAATCGCCTATCCTCGTACTTAATTCTCTCATATTTATCAAAAATTCTCTTGCCATCATATTCAAGAACCCATTTGATTTCATCAGAACTCCAAGGATGATCAAATCTGATTGTTTTCATTCGGGTTTCAGGCAAGATTGTCGAATCCGCAGTGTATGGTTCGTTTGCATAAGCAAACCTGTGTTTCGTGATAGTGACAATACTCTCTTCGATTTTTATTTTTCTGATTTCATCCGTTGCATATGCAGTGCCAATAGACAGTAACATCAGCCCTCCCAACAGTGGGGCTTTCCAATCGAACCTGCCTGCATTAGGCCTCTCCTTGCTTTGCAATCCATCTAAACATCTTCCCGACTTCATTTCAATCACCTTGTTTCAAATCGTATGATTTAGGATGCTGTACAGCTTTACAGCATTGTCCGTGCTCAATTTCTTGATCGCCTTTTTCACTGCCTTTTCTGTCCCTTTATTATACGCTACCGCCCCCAAGTACGTTGCAATCCTTTCAGCGAACTGAGGGTGACTCGATACACATTCGTATGCTTTTTCGGTAGAGAGCCATCTCGCAGCGTCCACGGCCTTCTCATATCCTTTATCACGGGCTATATCCACGAGCCAACTTGCGAACTTGGCAGGCACTGCTGCAGTTAGCCTCCGCCCCCTAAGAGGTGGGCTAATAGTTTTGTATTTCAACACGCATCCTAATGCCTCATCCGAGGACATGAATCTGGTTATAGTTGCCACATCCTCACTACCGCGCGGCAGATATACTGTCCTAGAGAGCTCGGATACAATCTCTGCTGCGGCTTCTGGAACCTCCTGGTATCTTACTACGCAAGCGGATACCTGCTCCGATGAGAGCAATCGTGCAGTACGCAATATTCCAATGGAGCTTTTGCTCACAATAGAGCTCATGCTCTCTTTCGAAACTTTCTCGAGCTCTGCAGCAATTACTTTTGCTAATCCGGGCGATTTGTACTGCGAAATGCAATTAGAGACATGGGAAACAACCTCATTTTCATTACTAGTAGAGTTTACTATATATCGAATCCTGTCCGCTATATCTTTGGACGTATCCAGGTCATACAGGACTAGGCAATTTGCAGCATCCGACATGGCCTTCTCGCACTGCGCCTTCAGGGCGATGTCACCCAGGCATAGGACGATTGAGTCAACTGCCTTATTACATTCATCGCGTTCTTTATCCTCCATGCCTTCTTTGCATTTAGGTATGCAGTTGTATACTGTATCTGAGGAGAACCACAACACGGAATTTTCCACTATCTCCTTGTTTCCAGCCTCCGAGGCAATCCTGGCAAGTTGATGGGATACCTCCCACATGGCTCCGGTCTCCGCATACTTGGATATGCAGTCTACAGCATTGAACATAGTTTCCATGTTCTTGGTGGATTTGAATATGGCACCTAAAATGCGTGCTGTATATGTGTTTCTAGAAGTACATCCAAGTACTGGATCAGAGGAGAACAAGGATACAGCTGACGATAGCTCTAGTTCATTTTTTGTTTCAGACCTGAGCTGTGCGAACAAAGACATTATATCACCTCTCACCAGGTTGTTTTTCTGCATTGCCAGGCAGCCATATACAGGTTCTGAAGAGAACCATTGTGCAGCAGAGACCACTTCGTTTTCATCATGGGTCTTTTCAGCAACCTCAATCAGATGGGATACAATAGCGAATTGCACTTCATGATCGCGATATTTAGAGACGCAGGCGCGCACATTTTCTGAAGAAATCCATTTGATCATCCTAGATATAGATTTGTCCCAACTAGGATCTGCTAGCTTCCATAACTTATTTACCAGCATCACCGCTATCCTTGAGTCATAATTGGCGTATTCCGAGACGCAGCTGTAGATATCATCCTTGGAAAGGAGATGTAATACGTATGGTGCGGCTTTGTAGTCATAACCAATGTTCTCGATTATCATGGAGGCTACATATCCAGCCACTTTAGGATGTTCCACATATTTCAAGATACAGCCGCGGATTTCCTGAGAACCAAAATATTTCGACATTTTCGACACGTCCTCCGTTGATATGGAAGACCATTTGCAAATCTCATCTGCTATTTTTTCCGCTACCTTAGGGCAACCTCCGTACATCGATATGCAGCCCATGGCCTCTTGAACAGACCCCTCGCTCAATGTATTCCTCGCGACATTTCCAATTGCCGCCATGATGCTATCAACAGGCTCTCCAAATTCCGAAACACCTGAGAATTCCGAAATGTGCGAGATTATTCTCTCATTTGAGAGAAGCTTCGCTACTTTCTCTAATTTTCCATTATCTGCCATCCCAAGCTGGTCTATGGCGTCCCATACAAGGCCCGGAGCCATTTCATATTTCGAAATACAGGAAAATACAGGTTCCGAGGAAACCCATTTCCCTTCCTTAAGGATGTCCTCGGGGCCAGGCAATCTGTTGGATGTAAACTTTTCCACATCTTCAGAATCCTTTGCATAATACCCCAGCCAGGATGCGATCTCCCCGGCGACTTTGGGTGTTTTATGGTATCTGGATATATACTTTGCAGCTGCCGACAAAAGCCTTTCATTTTCCGTTCCTATAGCTATCTCCTTGAGATTGAAGGCAATCTTAACTGCGACTTCGGGCGCCCCCTTGAATTTAGTGATACATTCAAAGACATTGCTGGATGAAAGCAACTTTGCCGCTTTTATCTCGGAATCCCCTGAGGATTCACTTTCCAGCAGGCCCTCTGCCATTTCCAAGGCAACGTCAGGCATCTCTGCATATCTAGCGATGCATTTCAGTATTTCATCGGATGAGAGCCTGTTAGCTACGTGCTCCATCCCCTCCTCAGCACTGTGAAATCTCAAATCCTCTTCCTTACTTTCTTTTTTCGCTACATCCACGAGATACTCTGCAATCCTAGTCGCCACCCTCGGGGTTCCCTTGAACTTGAGGATGCATCTGGATACACTCTCAGATGAGAACAGATTTACAGCGTTTGTTATGGACTCTGCTCTCTCCGGATCATAGGCTTCTAAGATATAATCTGCTATTTCAGCCTCGGCTTCAGGAACCCCCTCGTATCTTCGGATGCAACCAAAGATGTCGTCCGATGAGATTCTTTTCGCTGTCTTTATCACCTGATTTTCGTCTTTAGACTCGGAGATGGCGTATATCAAGCACTGGGTGGCATGGCTTGCCGATCCAGGTATTCCTTCAAATTTTGAGATGCAAGCGAGTATATCCTCTGAGGAAAACAGCTTGCCTATTCTCAATATCTCTGTCTTGCCCTCTTCCCACTCCTTGCTGTCCTTGGCTTTTCCAGCCATGTAAGAGACTATCTCTCCCGCAGCTTCAGGGACCTTTTCATATCTAAAAATAGTGTCCATGGCGCAAGAGAGTGCCTCACCGCCCCTTGTGTAGCTAATAACATCCCCCAAACTGGCCGCAAGCCTCAGCGCAGTTCTTGGATCTCTAATACTTCCTGATATGTACTTGACCAAATCGTTTACGATAGTCTCGTTTTTTGTCCTACTGGCCAGCCCCCCCATTGCGCGCACAATTTCCACAGCAGTTTCCTTGTCGTATTTCGAAACGAAACTGACAATCTCATCTGAAGAGAATATCTTAGCCCCATCGATCTGAGGATCTAAGCTGAATATCTCATACACTCCGGGAATCCAAGTCGCTATCTCAGCGGCGACTTCAGGCATCCTTTCATACTTCAGAATGCAGTTCACTGCCTTGTTTTTAGCGCCCCTATCCATATAGAATATGGTTTGCAGCAGGCCTTCCGCAATTCTCGCAGCAGCTTTAGGGGTCTTTTCGAATCTCAGGATGCAATCGGCCATGGGATTGTCCGAAAGTCTTCCTATTGCTGCTACTGTGCCAAGTAAATTGGCATCCCCAAGCCCTCTGACGAATCTTGTTATGACTCCATCGATTATCTCAGGGTTGTCTCCATATTTTTGAATAGATTTTGCAATTATCTCGGTATACCCCTGGCAGGAGTTCAGATTTGCATCTTCCAATATCTTCCTAGCCTTTTCTTTCGCCTCTTCAAAGCTTAGATTATGATTCGCCGCATCCCTTCCTTGTTTTAGATTTTCGCACTCTTTGGCCTGAGCATAATACATGATACTCTGATCGATTTGATCGAACGAGGCCGCGGATGGTACTGAGAAGACAGAAGCTAGCATCAGCCCTCCAAGTATCGGGGCCTTCAGGCTGCTCCATCCCTTCTTCTTACCTTCCACACTTATTCTCTTAATGTCTGAAAACGATCTCATGACCTCACCCCATTCTAGCCTTTTCAAAATATATGGCGGCCCCGCTTGTCAGGCTTCCTGCCTTGACAAGTTCCGCGATTTCATCCTTGCTATAGAACCTTGTCCCATCGGGGTCCACCTCCGGCCCGAGGCGCATCCTCCCATCCGTATCAGCACCGATCACGAATAGCATGTGCATTCTATTTACGCTGTTCCGGATCCCTTTCTCAGTCAATAGCCTGAGGTTCCTGATTCTTGTGCCGAGCTCCTCTCTTGCCTCCCGTTTCGCGGTTTCTTCTAGAGTCTCGCCGTAATCCATATGCCCTGCTGCAGAGAAATCGAGCTTCCCAGGATTGGTGACCATCTTGGATCTCCTCTGCAGGAGAACCCTGCCTTCCTTGTCCTCTATGACGACCGCTACCACAGGATGCAGATGCTTGCCTTCCTTAGCGAACGGTCCCTCTTCATGCAGCATCACGGGGCCGAACGGCTTGTGCTCCTTTGCGACCAGCTTGATTCCCTTATAGTTGTATGTCTTTATCATCCAATCATCTCTTGCATCCATCCCATAGTATTCTCTATCATCCAATCCGATGACCCTCTTCTCGTTTGTTCAGCCGTTTTCTCCACCATGATTTGCCCTCGATTTCTCTCATTTCTTTTGATATCTTTTCATTCACGCTGCGCAATTCCTTTTCTGAGCGTCTTGATTCTATTTTCATTCTTTTTTCAGCTTCCTTTGCCTTCAAACGCTCGTCCAGTTGGCGCGCTATTTCCGCATCCTCATTACGCGCAATTTCTAATCTTTTTTTATACTCTTCATCTATATGATTGGGATAGGGCACTTCGCTGTGTCCTCCACAATCCTTACTCCATTCTTTCATTTTCCAACTATGCCAACCATGAACCTTAGCTTCGTTTGGATACCTTTCTCTGAATTTAGAGTCAAACATAAACGCTTTCACAAGAATCAGCAGTAGAACCCCAGGCATCAAAAGAAAAAAGTTGTCACCCTCTTTCACCCACACCAGGCCTTTCGTACCTAGTTCATGTATGAATGATACTATGTAGGATATGCCATCAATACAACGGCCGATATAGTGATTGGTGCAGCGGTCTATACAGCGAAATGCCTTCTTCACATAATATGCGATATAGTTGAAGGGATTGCTCCCTATCTGGTTCTCAGTCCATTCCTCGTCTTCCTGCGCATGTGGCACGGTGGAAGTCCTCTCCAGCTGCCTTGATGCTTTCAGTGTCTCTTTATTCGACACGGTTATTGCATGCGTCTTTACACTGCCATTTGAGGAGTGTTGGCTGGCTAAACATATGTTGGAGGACACCAGTGCCACAGATGCCATCATCAGCCCTCCGAGCAGCGGGGCTTTCCAGCCGAATCTTCTCTTGTTCCCAGACTGCCTGTCCGCATGCGCATGGATCCCATCCATTATTTTTCTCTTGCACTCCATTTCATCACCGGATATTCCTCTCTCTTATTCATCGTAACCCTAACCAGAACTCCCTTTTTTTGTATATAAAGACTTCCGACAACTTCCCACAAAAAAACCGGAAAATATTTAAAAGGGGGATGTGTAATACTAACATGCGAAGTGACGAGATGCTGAACGAGCTGGAGGCCAACTTCGGCCTAAAGGACAACCACATAAAGATACTCAAGGAGCTCAGCCTGTCAGGGTCCCTGGAGGCGGACAAGCTGGCCAAGAACACAGGAGTCCCTTTGGGGCGCATTTACGAGTTCCTGAATGATTTGGTCGAGGCAAAGCTAGTCCTGAAAACAGCGACATTCCCCTCAATTTACAGCATAGACAGCCTGGAGAACAGGATAACAGAGTTTATGAGATACCAGTCAGACAGCCTGATTCAGAAAGAAAAGAAGATAACCTCTCTTTTTGAGACAACAGACACTCAATATGTAGAACACTTAACGGACAAAGATAGATATTCTTTAGAGGATCTTAAAATAATAAAAAATAGCAACAGGATAAATACATTAGGAAGACATATATTGCCTCACATATTATATCCTCTTGATGAGAAGGAATTCTTCAAACTGAGGAATTTCGTAAGTACAAGAAGGAAAACTATTTTGGCCCCCAATGTAAGTACCACCAGGCTAATATTATTCAGGACAGTCAAAGAGGAGTATAACCAAGGGAGGGAATTCAATTATATTATCGATAAAGATACATTAAAAGAAAACCTTGTATTATTCAAAAAATATTACGGCAAAAAATATCCAGAGTTTATTAAACTGATAATTTCCCAGCTTAATTCGCACCCCAAAGTCAAAATTTATGTTACAAATCTTTCTTTACCTATGTTCATTAGAATAGGCCAGAACGAGGTATTGCTCGGCCTATCTTACTTTGGGTCTACCACAGGGCTTCTAATCAGAGGCAAACAAACAGTCTCCTTCTATAATAAACATTTTGATGAGATTCTGGAGAATTCAGTTTCAATCAAGGAATTCCTTAAATGATTTATTATACTCTCTTAATTGTTCAGTATCCCTCAATTCCGAATTAATTACAGAATTATACAAGACATAGCTCAAATCTACAACTAATCCTTTTTTTATGAATTCGCAGATATCCAATACTTCCTTTATTTTTCTTTTTGTGGAGGGAATTATTCACCCCCAGGGTTCGTTCTTTTCACAAATGAACTTGCAGATTTTATAGCCTCTTCTCTAAGTGTTCTGTTGTCAATTAACATTTTGGGTGCGGAGTTAGTTTTCTCCCCAGAGGACCTGAAATATTTCGGTTCATTCATAATAAAATATCCAAAAACCCGTATATAATTATTGCCATTTGATTTTACCTTTTCCTATTATCACTTCTCCACAACTCGGTCGCGATGTGATATGTCTTGATTTTAGCACCCAAGCAAATCGGCAAAACCTTTTTAATTTTTGAGTAGCAAACTGAATCATACACGACGAAGCCTTATTTTGAGAAATACGGCATAGGCGATTCATGTTTCTGATTGGACCCTTACTTGGGTTCATTTCAAGGTGATTTTATGGCGAAAACAAAGAAGACAGAATCTAAGACAGAGATGACAGTTTCAACAAAGGATTTGAAGAGAGTCTACTTATTCGAGGAAGGCTCATCCAAGATGAGGCCTATTCTTGGGGGCAAGGGATGCGAGCTGGGAGAGATGACAAGCATAGGTCTCCCGGTGCCGCCAGGCTTCGTTGTCACAACGCAGCAATGCCTGGATTATCAGAAATCAAAGAAGATAGGTGCGGAGCTAGAGCAGGATATATTCACAGCTCTCAAACACATCGAAGAGAAGACAGGGAAGAAATTCGGAGACCCTTCCAACCCTCTTCTTGTGTCAGTGAGATCTGGAGCGCCAGTGTCTATGCCTGGTATGATGGACACCATTTTGAATCTCGGATTGAATGATACAACCATCAAAGGACAGGAGAAGGCAGGAGAGAGGTTCGCGTGGGATTCTTACAGGAGGCTTGCACAGATGTTCGGAGAAGTCGTGCTCGGAGTTGACAAGAAAAAGTTCGACAAGATATTCGACGAGCTGAAAGAGAAATACGGGAGAAAGATTGACACAGAGCTGCAGCCCGCTGAACTCAAGGAGGTTGTCAAGCAGTTCAAGGCATTGGTGAAGAAGGAGACAGGCAAGGATTTCCCAGACGACCCAAACAAGCAACTGATCTTGGCAATCGAAGCAGTTTTCAATTCATGGAACACTCCAAGAGCAATCACTTACAGGAATCTTTACAAGTTATCGCATGACATGGGCACCGCAGTAGTCGTGCAGGTCATGGTGTTCGGGAACATGGGGACAGATTGCGGAACTGGAGTTGCATTCACAAGGAACCCTTCCACTGGAGAAAAGAAATTGTACGGAGAATTCCTGATGAACGCGCAGGGAGAAGATGTAGTAGCTGGAATTAGGACCCCGAGGCCGATCGCAGACCTGCAGAAAGAGTCACCAGCGATATACAAGCAGTTCGCAGAGACTGCTGAGAAGTTGGAGAAGCATTATCGTGACATGCAGGATATGGAATTCACTATAGAGAAAGGCAAGCTGTACATGCTCCAGACAAGGAGTGGGAAGAGGACAGCGGCTGCGGCAGTCAAGGCTGCAGTGGACATGGTGAAAGAAGGACTTATCACAAAAGAGGAGGCAATACTGAGAGTGAAGCCTGAACAGTTGGATCAATTATTGCATAAGCAGATAGATCCGAAGGCGAAGACAAATCCATTGGCAAAGGGATTGCCCGCATCGCCAGGAGCAGCATCCGGGAAGATAGTCTTCACAGCGGATGATGCAGCTGAGAAGGGCAAGACAAGTAAAGTCATCCTCGTGGCAGTCGAGACCACTCCAGATGACATCCATGGTATGATCGCATCGCAAGGGGTATTCACGAGCAGAGGAGGTATGACTTGCCATGCTGCAGTCGTAGCAAGAGGCATGGGTCTTCCCTGTGTATGCGGTTGCGAGGCAGCAAAGATCGATGTCGAGGCAAAGAAGTTGGAGATAAATGGCAGGCTATTCAAGGAAGGCGATGTCATAACAATAGACGGCACCACAGCCACATTGATGGAAGGCGAGATCCCATTGGTCGAGCCCAAGCTCACTGGGGATTTCAGGGAGCTTCTTGACTGGTGCGATGCAGCCGCGAAGCTGAGCGTCAGGGCTAATGTAGACACGCCCGGGAATGCGAAAGCAGCCAGGGACTTCGGAGCGAAAGGAATAGGGCTGTGCAGGACAGAGAGGATGTTCAATGAATCCGACCGCTTGCCGATAGTTCAGGCAATGATTCTTGCAGAGACAGAGGCAGAAAGGAAGAAACAGTTAGACCGCCTGTTGCCAATTCAGAAGAAGGATTTCTTAGGCATATTCCAGGCTATGGATGGATTGCCAGTGACAATAAGATTGCTCGATCCTCCATTGCATGAATTCCTTCCGAAATTGGATGAGCTCATAGTTGAAGTGGCTCATCTGAGCATGCATAAGACTGATGAGAGAGTATTGGCAGAAAAGGAGAAGCTCCTCAAGAAAGTCAGGGAGATAACCGAATTCAATCCAATGCTCGGCCACAGAGGATGCAGGCTCGGGATAACATATCCCGAGATATACGAAATGCAGGTAAGGGCCATATTCGAGGCAGCAACAGAACTCAAGAAACAAGGAAAGAATCCTATAGTTGAAGTCATGGTCCCATTAATCGGGAACATAAGGGAATTCAAGCCACTGAAAGAGATGATCAAATCTGTCGGGGATGAGACAATCAAGAAATCCGGGGCATCGATAGATTACACCATAGGGACCATGATAGAGATCCCGAGGGCAGCCCTCACAGCGGATGAGATCGCAGTGGAGGCGGAGTTCTTCTCGTTCGGTACGAACGACCTTACCCAGACGACGCTTGGATTCAGCAGGGATGACGCAGAAGCAAAGTTCTTGCAGCTGTACCTGGCGAAGAAGATCTATGACACGAACCCATTCGAGGTCGTGGACATGGGTGTAGGCAAGCTCGTGAAGATGGGAGTAGAGCTCGGCAGGAAGACAAGGCCCAACCTGAAGGTAGGAGTATGCGGCGAAACGGGTGGAGAGCCGACATCGATTGAGTTCTACCACAAGTGCGGCTTGAATTATGTCTCTTGCTCAAGTTACAGGGTACCTATCGCAAGGCTCGCTGTCGCGCAGGCCATGATAAAGGAAAAACAGGGTAAAAATTGATTTTTTAATCCTTTTTGCGAGCTACATGTATGAACAATGCTCCGATGCTTACTGTGGATATAATCATCTGGACCCCTAAAGGCATAGTTCTCATAGAAAGGAAGAATTATCCCAAGGGGTGGGCGCTGCCAGGGGGTTTCGTGGATTACGGCGAGACCATCAGGCAGGCTGCAGTCAGAGAGGCGAAGGAAGAGACTAGCCTTGATGTCATGCTGACACGCCATTTCCATACTTATACTGATCCTAAGAGAGACCCAAGAAGATACACCATTTCAGCGGTCTTCATAGCTGGTGCGAAAGGGATCCCGAAAGCCAGGAGCGATGCAAAGAAAGCAAGGATTTTCACTTCAAAGACTCTCCCGAAAAAGATGGCGTTCGACCACAGGAAAATACTGCGAGACTACTTTTCAAACAGGTATTAATTTTCATACCTATATCCACTATCTTTAAATACGAGAAAAACCATATGATTCCATATTGATTATAGAGGAGAGAGTATGGAAGTTAAATTCAAGAATGCACCTAATGTGCCGAAGCTTGGGGATGAGAGAAGGGTTCCTAGCTATGCCTACAAGAATTGGGGCCTGAAGGAAGGTCTATGGAGGACCGAAAGTGAAAAGGCTTACGAAACCGAGTGGGCGGCTGGCTCACCGAGACAAATGCAATATGTTATAGACGCGATCACTAAATCAGGCTTGGGCAACTTTTCACAGATGCTCAGGGACATAAACGCGGAGGCTGTGGCATACTTTGTTAGCAAGGCCGAATCGGTATTGAATTATCTGGAACCAGGTGCAGGAACAAGCACAGTAAACGTTTACCAGGCGCTTAGTAAAAAGAATATTGATTTGGAGAAGATTTATGCAGTCATGCTTGAACCCTCTAGGACAAGGCTTGAAACAGCGAGGGCAGAACTGGAAAAGATAGGTTTGAAAGAAATCAAGAATTTCAGGGTAATAAATGATATAGATACCAGCATCCTTGGTTATATAGAACCAAATTCACAGCATATAATCAGTTGTGTCGCTCAAATACATCACCATTCATATCTCGATACCCCCCTCAAGGTTCTTTACGATTCCCTAGGCAAAAATGGGGTAATTATGATTTCTGATTGGCACAATTCCATGTGGGAGCATCCCGCAAGAGTCTACCAGGCCCTTAAGGAGGATTATGACTGGCCGACAAAAGAGGAAGATTTGAAAGCATTCGTCGAAGCATATCCCACTGCCCTTGAATTTCCCTCCCAGTTAGATGGAGCTGACTTGGAGTCAAATAATATGATTAGAGAGTTCTGGAAGAGCTATGGGATGATAAGGGCAAAAGCGATATTGGACGGGGAGTTTGACGAAAAAGAAGATCTCATCATGCTAGAGGCGCACAGACCAGTTGAGAAACAGGTCGAGGAAATGAAAAGAACCGGGTTTTCAATGGATGGGGAGAAGATAAAGGAACTGAAAGAAGCCCTTGTCATTAGCGAGAACCCCTATCAATTGCTGCCAAACAGTAGGATTTTAATGTTCGCGGTTGGAACTAAATAATAAATCAATAGTCCAATAAACATTGATGGTAGCAATAAAAGGGTTAAAATGGAAATTATAGCTTCTGCTCCTAACAAAGTCATAATTACGGGAGAGCATTCAATGGTACATGGCTCATATGCATTAGCTATGCCTATCAGCCTCAGGAACAAAATCCGTCTGACAGTGGCAGAGGCTGCAGGGGCAGAGCCTTACTTTTATTTTGAGTCATTGAATGGATGGAGCACAAAGGTTTATGCTGGAGGGAATGTGGAAGGCACAGCTTCACCCCAATTGGCAGGCTTTGTCTCATTGTTCCAGACTATAATGGAACAGAATGGGACAAGCATGTTCAAGCTGGACAAGACCTTCAATGCGAAAGTGATATCCAGCAATTCCCCGAAAGGAACTGGAAATTCTGCCTCGATCGCAGCTGCGCTTGCGATGGCTGCCCATGCATATTTCAACCAAAAACCAACAGCAGATGAATTGTTCGAGGAGACGTACAAAGCAGAACAGGTGGTCTATTCCACAGACAGTGGCATAGGTGCGAAGACAGTTTCATCCAATAAGGCCCAGAAGCTCAGGAAGATATTCCTCCCGGACGGGACAACTAAATTCGAGTTCGATGAGGCATTCATCAGCTTGCCGATAGGCACTTCATTGCTCATCATAGATACATTATTTCCCGGGCAGAAATCTATACAGGCCTCTGAGATGGTCAGGCAATTTTCATATACTTATTTCAAAAAGGGCCCTGGGGATCTCACATCGGATGAGAAAAAGATGATAGTTGATCTCTTCAATCCTGTAGTCGAAGAGATAGAGAAAGAGCTTTGTCCAAGCGGTGATGCCGCAAAGCTCGGCAGATTGTTCACAAAGAATCATGAGCTGCTCAGGCAAGGGGGCGTAATCCCCAAGGAGATGGATGAGATAGTGGATCTCTGTATCAAGTCCGGGTGTTATGGTGCAAAGGGTACAGGCGCATGCGGTCCAGGTGGAGTGGTCATCGCATTGGTAGAGACAGAGAAAATCGAGAAAGTGAAAGGAGCTCTCAATATGGCAGGCCTCAAGAATGTATTCGAGGCCCACATGGCAGAAGCAGGTCCGATTGTAGAGACTATACTGATAGACGAAAAAGATGAAAAATCAGTATGAAACAAATTATTTTAATAAATGAGATTATAGTTAAGGGGGGATTTGATGAACGAAGCAGTTGGTTTTGGAAAAGTCATTTTGTTTGGTGAGCATTTTGTTGTTTATGGATTGCCGGCAATAGCAGCTGCGATAAATGATACCACCATCGCAACCGTGGAAAAAGCAGATGTATTCCAATTGATCGATAATAGGCCAGAAACTCCCGGGTACAAAAAGGAGAAAGCAGGACAGCAAGAAGAATCTACCAAGAAAATACTCGAGTTCATGAAAATAGACACAAAAAACAATCCAATCAAGATAACTTTAGATGGGAACCTATTAGCTGCAAGTGGAGTGGGAGCAAGTGCGGCTTCCTGCACAGCAATTGCGAGAGCATTATCTGGTTTTTTCAAATTAAATCTATCAGATGACAAGATAAACGAAGTAGCATATGAGGGTGAGAAAGGATACCATGGAACACCATCAGGAATTGATAATACCTGTTCTACTTTTGGTGGCTTGATTTGGTATAGAAAAAACCTCGAGGGGGGACCTAATACTATGGAAAAAATAAAGCCCAAGCAACCAATTGGGATTGTAATGGGGAATACAGGTATAACTTCAGATACTAAAAAAGCTGTTGCTGAAGTTGCCGAAAGGAAGAAGAATAATCCCGATAGATTCAATAAAATATTCAGTGAATATGAACAAATAGCAGTCGATGCGAGAAAGGCATTAGAATCATTCGACCTGAAAAAAGTAGGGGATCTGATGAATAAGAACCAGCTCCTTCTTCAAGAGATAGGGGTGTCTAGCGAGGAATTGGAAAATCTAATAAGACTTGCTATGAGTAACGGAGCATATGGCGCAAAACTGACAGGAACTGGAAAAGGAGGATATATGGTTGCGCTAACTCCGAGTAAAGAAATTCAAGATAGAGTTGCAATTGCAATAGAGAATGAAGGGTTTAAATCTCTGAAAACTAGTATTGTGTGAGGTGTGATTGTGATATACAGAGCAACAGCGGAAGCAACTCCCAATATAGCGATGATAAAATATTGGGGGAAAAGAGACGAGAAACTGATACTCCCACAAGAGGGCAGCATCTCTGCGACAATGGACGAGCAATTGAAGACCAGGACTACTGTCATGTTTTCCGAAAATCTATCCAAAGACGAGGTAATTTTGAATAACAAAGGCATCGAAGACAAGGACCTTGAGGAGACTTTAAAGCAGATAAATCTCATCAGGGAGAACTCAGGGAAAAAGGACCTTAAGGTAAAAGTTGTCTCAATAAACGGCTTCCCTACGGCTGCAGGCTTTGCATCGTCCGCTTCAGGGTTTGCCGCTTTGGCAGTCGCTGCGACAGCTGCAATTGGGATGAAAGTTGACAGCAGAGAGCTTTCAATCCTTTCGAGACTCGGCTCAGGTTCCGCCTGCAGGTCGGTCCTTGGGGGATTTGTGGAATGGAAGAGGGGAGAAAAGGCAGACGGCAGCGATTCGTATGCTGTCCAAATCGCCCCAGCTTCTCATTGGCCTGAGATAAGAAATGTGATCGCGATCACGGCCCCCGAGAAGAAGAAAGTCAGCTCAAGATCAGGAATGAAGCAAACGATTGCAACAAGCCCCCTGTATCCTGCGAGACTAAAGTATCTGCCTAGCTCTATAGAAACTGTCAGAGATGCAATACTAAAAAGAGATTTGCCAAGGCTTCTTGAAGCGATAATGAGGGAGAGCAACAACATGCATGCGACAATGCTTGATACTTGGCCACCAATAATGTATCTGAATGATATTTCAAAACATATAATCTATGCAATACACGATTACAATGCTTCGGTCGGTGAAATAAGAGCAGGATACACTTTTGACGCAGGCCCAAACGCGCACATATACACTATCGACAAATATGTTCCTGAAGTGAAGAAGGCATTGGAGAGCGTCGAAGGGATCCAAAGGACAATGGTCTGTAAAATCGGAGACGGCCCGAAGGTTTTGGGCGGCGAAACTGATCATCTTATGGATGAGAAAGGAAACGTGAGAAAACACTATTTCGATGAGAATTCAGGCAAGATAATAGTGCAATAACATCCAGTAATATCTAATAATATTCGATGGAGGGTTACAATGAAAATATCAATCGCATCAGCTCCCGGAAAAATACTCTGGGTAGGGGGATATTCTGTCTTGGAAAGACCAAATACCAGTTTTGTCACAGGAGTTGACAAGAGAGTTTATGCCAAGGTAGAATTATTGAAAGGAAATAAGGTAGTATTTGATCTCCCTCAATTCAAACTGAAGCTGGATGGAAGAATCGATAATGGGAAAATCACTTTCGACAATCCGTTGAATGAAAAAGGAGCAGCGGATTCGAAATTTGTCAGGATTGCTGCTGAGACCTGCCTGAAATACCTGAAAGGGAAAGGAAAAAGGCTGAAGGGATTCCATCTAATCACAATCAGCGATCCTGCATTTTCTGTCGAAGGCTCAAAGGCAGGGCTTGGTAGCTCTGCAGCTGTAACAACTGCTACGACAGCAGCGGTTCTTCAGGTCTTTGGGTACAAAATCGGGGAAAACAAGGATTTGATCCACAAGATTGCCCAGTTTGCCCATTCAAAGGCACAAGGGAAGGTTGGGAGCGGATTCGATGTTGCTGCAAGCACATATGGTGGCCATTCCTACATAAGGTACAGCCCGGCGATAATCAAGGAAGTGCCCGATGATCCCTCAATCGAACAGGTCCTATCTGTCATCGACAAAGGATGGGATTATTCCGCACAACCTCTCGAACTCCCACCTAAATTCTTGGTTGCCATAGGTAATTTCATCGGCGAATCGGCATCAACTTCAGAGATGGTCAAGAAAATCAATGCGTTTAAGGAGGCGCAGCCAGAACAGTACAAGCAATTGATGGCAGAGCTCAATGCGGCAAATCAACTGGTAATCACTGCTCTTGCAGCAATCAACAAGCTTGCGGTGGAAAATCCTGAAAAATATAAGCTCGCTTTGAAGGCAGCTTTAAGGAAAAGAAAATCTAAGATTGCAGAAGGTTTGGATTATGAGCTTCAGCTTTTCAACGATTTCAGGGGAGAGTTTGACAAAGGAAGGCTTTTGACAAAGAAGCTCGGTGAACTAAGTAGTGCTCCAGTTGAACCCCCAGAATATTCAGAGCTGATCGAGAGAACCAAAGAGAATGGAGCCTTTGTCGCTAAACTTCCGGGAGCCGGGGGTGGAGATGCAATAGCCGCGATCTGCCTAAGCAAAAAAACAAAGCAAAAGGTGGAAGATTTCTGGAGAAATTACCAAAATAAGAAGATCAATCCACTTAATCTGGGAATAAGCAATGATGGGGTAAGGAAAGAAGGCAAAAGGGCGTTAGAGAAAATAACACCCAACATCTAATTTTGCGTCGTCATTGAGAAAAGTATTTAAACAAGAAAAGCCATAGTAAATCAGCTTTGTGGGGCTATTCTATGGTTTCTGGAAAATTCGTGAAAGAAGCAGAAGCACTGATGAAATCCAAGTGCGATGAGAAAAGAAAGGCCGGAACCCTGAGCAAGGTTCATGAAGAGAGCCACATGTCAGCAGTTGCCACCTTCGGGGCGGTGACCGGACGCGCTTTAATCCAAGGGCATAAGTGGAAATTCCCTGCGCTTAGCACTCCAGAAAGCGTCGAAGCCAACATCAATCTCATAAAGATCGCAGGATATTTGCACGATTGCGAGAGGGAATCGACCGAGAGGGTGCCACATGGAGAAGCAAGCGCAAGATTTGTAATCAAGCACTGGAAGGAAAATTGGAAAAAGCCAGTAAAGCTGTATGAGAACAATGAATATATCTGGCCTTCGGATCTGGGTATGATATACAAGGCGATAAAATACCATGAAGGGAGCTTCAAGGATACGCTAAGCAGATTCGGGGATCCGCTCGCTGACATCCAATCCCCCCAAGGGGCGATTACTTCCATAATTGCGCATTCCATAGTCACCGGAGACAAGGCATTCGAGGCCTCGGGCTACCGCGTTCTTGAGAGGCGTGCATTCTTCGTAGGCAAGGAAAGGACTATGTTTGGGGACCTTAAGAATATCTTCACGTATCCTGATGAGTCATACTTATCTGTCCTTGGAGAGACCATTATCCGACTCTACACAAGAAATCCCATTGATGAATACCCGGCATGGCTAAAGCCTTTTGCTGAGGGATGGCACGCAGTCCAATACCAATTATACAAGGGATTGCTCATCTCCATGGAGGCCACAGAAGATGAAGTTGCCGAATTCTTCCTCAAGAGGAAATTCCCGAAATTCGACCAGAAACTGGTTGACAGGATAAAGACAGAGCAGCACCTCAAAGGAAAGCATTTCGATGAGACAAAATACCCTGTGCTCGCTGGGGAGATTAGGAGATTGAATGAATTGTCTACTGATGATAGGCTAGACCTATCTGTCTCTTCACGTCTTCTCGTGGAAGACATAGCTAAGGAGAAAAGTCCCGAAATTGCGATCGAGAAATATAAGAGTAGAATCAATGAATCCCCCAAGAACCCTAAAGTAAGCTATTACCATGATTTCTTCAAGGGCATAATTGATTATAGGGAAGGAAATGAGGATTTTATTAAAGAAATCGAGGAAAAGATAGGTGCTGCAGTCAAAAAGATAGCGAATCCGGAAAACAAAGAATAATACCTCTGTTTCTCATTTTATTTTGCATTTCTCATTCTATCTCGCCCAGCTTTGGTCCAGCGCCGGCCGCTAATGGCATAGAACAACAGTCCGACAAGTATCATTACGAATCCCCCTAAGATTACTTCTATGGAGAAAGTAGTTATCATGAACACGCAGGTGAACGCCCCGAACATAGGCAAGACGGGGAATTTCCCTATATTGACTGGGACCTTGAACCCGCGCTTGGCATTCGGCCAGTCATATCTCAGCCATATGACAGCCAGATTGACTGTTATGAATGTGATGAACACAGTGAAATTAGTTATGTTCGCAACGAGAGCAATATCGCCTATTGCTATGGTCCCGAGCGCAAGTATCATGGAGACCAGGATCGCAGCTATAGGGGTCCTTCTCCCAGGATGCACTATTGACAACTGTTTTGGAAGGAGACCTGAATTTGCCATTCCATAGATTATCCTTGAATCTGTTATGAGCATGAGTAGCGCTGTGTTTGCAGCTGCGAACAACGCGATGAATGTGAGCACGGTATATGCATTGTCTCCGAATGCTGTCCTAGCGACCAAGGCCAACGGAGCGGGATTACCAGATAGCTTCTCCCATCCCACCACACTCACTGCCGCGATTGCTACAAGAACATATAGCACTGTGGAGATGGTCACCGAGAGCAGGATCGCTTTCGGTATCACTTTCTCAGCATTCTTCGTCTCCTCGGATAGTCTTGTTATTGATTCAAATCCCAAATACGCGAAGAACACGAGAACAGCTGCCTGCAGCATCCCAACTATTCCATTCGGCATGTCGAAATAGTCTATGCCTGCCTTGCCAAAATATGGCAGTCCGATAGCTATTATTATGATCAAACCCAAGGTCTCTACTATAGTGAAGAGTATGGCAATCCATGCGCTTTCCTTTATCCCCCAGAAGTTTATGAACGAAAGAATCACAGTCAGGACTATTGCTGTGATGAGTATATTTGTCCCGAAGAAGTCGTTGAAATAACTGGCAAATCCTAATGTTACGGTCGCAGCAGCGAAGCTCCCTCCGATAACTATCAGCCACCCTATCACGAATGCCCATGTCCTCCCGAACGTCTTCTCGGTATAGATAGTTTCTGCTCCCGCTTTAGGGAACATGGAGGATAGCTCAGCATAGCTCAATCCCGTCAATGCCGCGACAATAGCCCCTACAACGAAAGAGAGCCAGATAGAATTGCCTGTGAGCGTAGTCGCCTCACCTATCAGGACATATATCCCGACGCCTATTATTATCCCGACCCCCGCCAGAGTCGCCTCTAACAGTCCGAGTTCTTTTTTCAGTTTCACCATGGGGAATTGATTCAGAAATTAGTATTTAAAACCTAAGTGAATTAGCCGAAACCCTTTGACAGCTTTCCTTTCTTCCAATCGTCCCTTTTCCTTTTCAATACGATAGATATTATGAAAGCCACTATCAGGATCTCAGCCACCATGAATACCATATACGTTCCCTCGCCCAGCGCCTTCTCCAGGTTCAGGAGCCCGACAATGAGGATGAATCCGGAGAACATAGTGAATCCGATCTTCTCACCATTCCTGATCTTCATGGCGAATGTCAGTATCAGCACCAAGAGCGCCAGCCCGAACGCCGCCATGTATGTCAGGTTCTTGCTGAAAAACGGCAAAAGCCTGCCCCTTTCATATATCATGGAGTTCAGTATGAGTAGCTTGTTCTTGGCCAGCGAAATGAAGAGGTCAGCCCTGCCGAAATCCATGCTTTCAGTTGATGCTCTTGCCTCGACCAAGAGATCGCTTATCTCTGATGCGACATCAGCTTCCTCCATGGTGAGATTTGCCTTCGCCTTCAGTTCCTGTTCTATCCCTATGATTGATGTGAGAAGGTAGGATTTCTGTATCAGCTTCTCCATCGTAGCATTCAGTTCTTCCAGCTGCGCTCTTGCTTCATTGACATTCAAGGAATCCAATGAGCCGTATACGGCTTTCAAGTCTGCATCGGCTTTCGAGCGGTCCGTGTCCGATATGTTGAGCTTAATTAATTTCTGGAATAATTCCGTAGTCGAAATGTTCAACTCCTGGCTTTCGACTATCGCCTTGGAAAATTCAGATGTGGGCATGAGGCTCGCGCGTATCTTTATCGCATCCCTGAAGCTCGCCCCTAATTTATCTATCTTGAGGATGTATGGCACTGTCTGGTTCAATTCGGATCCGGATCCGCATCTCCCATTCGATATCCTGCATCTCAATACTGCAGTGGTTCCGGATGTGCGCCCGCCATTCTCTGTGAAATATATGAAACTAGTCTCATTGGCCTGCAGGCTGACGAATATAGTCACATCATCTGAGCCCTTCATCCCCACCAATGCATCCTCTGGTATAGCCCAGCTTACATTTATGGTTGAGGAGTATTCCTTATAGGGGATTAGGTCAGATAGGTTCAGGGGAGTTGATACGCTTATCAGCTTCTCCACTGATGATACAGATATATCCAGATTCTGTTCCTCATATTCCTGGGCTAAGATATTTCCCACAAGCAGTAGGATTAGGATGAATGGGATTCGCGCCCGAGCCGACTTCATCATATCTGTTTTATTCCACATTTTTCCACATTTAATCTAATAATTTCAGTAAATAATAATTGATTCATAATCCAAGAGCTATCTTCTCGCTCCCCATTCTCGTCTTCACTGTGAGATAGTTGTCGTCCGCGACCATCGATGCATCAGCACAGGTCTGGACCGCTGATTCTACTTCCTCTCCATATTCTCCCTTGAGCAGTGTAAGCAGCAGGGTTGTGTTTGTTCTGTATGCGATTGAAGGCAGGAATCTTACGAACTTGACGACCGAGTCCATCGAGTTGAATGCAAGGAACCCATTTACAGAATCAATCACTCCCAGGTCGCACAGAGAGTCTGAGAAAATGTCTGAGAATATCATCGATATGTCTATGAGGTTGTTCGGGTTCTCCACATAGACTATCTTGTACGAGCTCTCGCCTATGCTTATGCCTGCTCCCTTGCTGACGATGTCAATGAAGATTATCCTGTCCTTGTATTTCTCTATATCAAAACCGTATTCCAGGAATATCTCAGGCACCTTCTCCGCAGCCTGCTCCGTAGTTACCCATATGAGCTTCTTGTCGGTCCCTTCGGAGCCTTTCAGGTATGCATAAGCCATCTTGTAAGGTATGGATTGTGCCTTTGACAAGGGCTTAGTTGAGAAGAGCACTACTCTCCTGGGGAACATCTCTGGTAGATAGAACTCCTCACTGCTCGCCTTCGTTCCATTCATATTATCATCGTTGAGATTATCTCCAATTATCTCTGAGTATTAAGAAGGTTTATGAACCTGATTTTTTAAATCTATCCATGGACGACGCGGGCGATGCGGGCAGAAAAGCCCTCCTGGTGCTGCTGATAATCATAATCGCAGGCTCATCCTTCTATCTCGGATTCTATTCAGGGAAGAAAGAAGCCACAGCCACAGGGCAATCGATCCAATCGGAAGTCCCGTCTTCATCACTGTTCCTCATGACCTCCCCTAAAGGGGATGCCGAAGAAGTAATAATCGGACTGATCCAGAGCGCGAACCAGACTATCGATGTTGAGATGTACATATTCACGAACTCCAATCTCGCTAATGCCCTGATAGATGCCAAGAAGAGAGGCATAGCCGTGAGGGTGATTCTCGGCTCGGTGGAAGGAGAGGACATAACAGGCCTGATCACTATATTCAAGGCCAACGGGATAGAGCCAAGAGATGCGACACCACTATACAAGACAATGCATTCGAAGATCATGATCGTGGACGGCAAGTTGGTTCTCATAGGCTCCCACAATTGGAGCCAGAGCGCCATGTTCTCCAACAGAGAGGTAAGCGTTGTCATAAGCGACCCCCAGATTGCCTTGCAGCTGGAGGAAATATTCAATTCAGACTGGAGCAGATCCTCGCCGTTGCAATGAGAGATCATACTAAATAAGTATATTTTTAAACAACAAAGATATAGAAATATTATGGCATTGGCACAAGTCACTAATATTGGGCAATTAGAAAAAACTCTAAGGCAGCAGAGTCTAAAAACTGTAGAAGTTAAAGTTAAAATTGATAAGAATTCTAAGATTATACAGTTAAGTCTAGGTAAAAATAGTTTTGAAACTGATATCACTGTAACTGCATTTGGAAAATTATGTGAAAAAGTAGGGTTAGAATTCTCGTTAAAACGAAGTAAAACGGGAGAAAACACATATTCTCTTTCACCAAAAACTTCAGTTGAAAAAGGACTTTTAAAGCAAAAGAAAATCGAAGAGTTGTTTCGATTAGATCTAAATTCTGAAACAATGACTACTACTTACGACCCAAAAAAATGGCAAGTTTATATGTCCGAAAATTTGATAAATGCCGTGGAAAATATTCAAGAGAAAGGCATACAAAAGAAAGTCGATAAAGAAGGAAATACAACATTTTACGCAGGAGATTTCAAAATAGATAAAAAAGACCTTATAGAAATTGTGAAGAGAAATATCCTGTTCTGTGGCTACTTTTATACAATTGACGAGATAAATAAACTAAACGAATTCTTAGGAGAAAAAAAACTTAATGAAGGTAGCGTTTTTGATATATACAAAGACTTCTTAACAGGAAGCCTAGATAAACGAATAGGTTATATCAAACATGTGCCTCTTTTTAGATACTGGGGGAGCGATGGCAACGTCGATCTTGGCGGCCAATATGATTTACCTATCTACAAAAAATTAATTGATTTGGCAGTAGAAAAAGATTACGATCCCGACCTCTTAATATCCATTGTAACTATGGAGGCAAACTGGAGAGTAGAAACTAAAGTGGCCTGGTATACCTATCAGTATGCACAAACTTATGGTTTTATCCCTATTGATGCTTCTGGAGGGAGAGATGCATTTTTTTCGCTTAATACTTTGAATGAATTAGACAAATTAGCGGTTAAGGACAAAGAGGGGGAATGGGTCGTCTCATTCCAACAATTAAAAAATTTAAATAAGAAATCTAACGAGCTTAATTTATTAATAAAATATCTAGAGGATAAAAACTACGATTTAACGAAAATAATGCTTAGAGTAGATCTCATTTTTGCGATGAACAACCCAAATCAAAAGAATGAAAGCGGAAATTTCACAATGCCTGGGGATTATAGGAAAAGATGGAGAGAGATAGAAAAAAAATTTGGTTTTGAGGGCATATATCGTGATTTTAGAACTCTCGGTGAAGCCAGGTCCAACCTCTCCGTTAGGAGTATAGGGACACTTCTAAAATATGATGAAAGAGATCTAAAAGACTTTGTGTTAAGGCCCGAAACCTTTGCCGGCCTCATATTTCTTAGAGATTGTAAGCTCCCTCTTTCAAGCATTAGAAAATCAGAAAATCATTTTCAACTTGCGCATGCAATCCAAAGCTATAATGGATATGGTCGCCTAGGAATGGAGAATATTAGGGAAGCAATAAAATTGGAACCCGGCGAGAAACTATTAGATAAATGGCAGTCTATCAAATATGATCGGGCTAAACTGGGGGAATTCAAAAAAAAGGTAAGAAATGCAAGTCTTTACATACCTTTCATGGGTGAGAAAACCAAAGACCACCCAGTTTATGGTTACGGTGCAATCGATTTGAATATGTCTTTTACAAGAAATCCACTCTATAATGAGATTATAGATGAAGCGCTAGAAAGACATAAGAAATCAAAATCAAGACTTTGTATTTTCAGAAAAAGAAGTTCCGAGCTGGTTGGTCCGTACTATATGCCTCTTGATAGATACTTCAATGAATTCAATACTGTTCGTGCAGAAGTGCCTCCTTCTCAACAATATGCTCTTTCCCTCACTTTAGACCCGCTAAAATATGAGATCCAAAATAAATTTGTACTAAACGAGTTGTTATCTAAAATAAAAACCTCAAATCCATCCCCATTCGAGATTTCTGAAACCCTAATTACAAAGAAATAATGTATGCTTTTGTATGGGTGGGGATAAGATTTATAAACATCATCTGACGAAATATCCTCAAGGTAAGTGGATGAGATACGGCACAGTGTACATCAGCTTTTTCTACTGAGATATTCTGACTGCTAGTTATCCAAAGATTCACTTCGGAGAGTGTGAAAAAATGTATTCAGAAGACGAAGGACAAGGCGGACAAGGTGGACAAAGCGGAAGAAGATTCGGAAGAGGGGGCCGCGGTGGCGGCAGGCCATTTCTCCCCAAGCCAATCAAGGAAGGGGACGAGATCGACCTCACAATAGAGGCGATGGGCTCGAGAGGAGACGGAATCGGCAAAACAGAAGGATTCGTTGTCTTCGTGCCCGGAGTCCAGATAGGAGAGACAGTGAAGGTCAAGATCAAGGAAATCAGGGGAAGAAGCGCAATCGGAGAGAAGCTCGAGTGATTCTTCCTTTCTTTTTCTTTTTTTGTGCAATATATCCATTATCGCTGTGATTGATACAAATCTTTAAAATTCAGCGCAGCGACATCTAATAATATTCAATGCAGGTCTTGATATGAGAATCGCATCCAATATACTCGAGTTGATAGGCAACACCCCTTTGGTTAAGATAGGCAAGATGAATCCCAACCCGAAGGTTACTATTTATGCCAAGCTGGAAGGATTCAATCCGACAGGCAGCATAAAGGACAGGATAGCCCTCAAGATGATAGAACAAGCAGAGGCAGAGGGCAAGCTCAGGAAGGGCAAGACAATAATAGAGCCCACGTCAGGCAATACGGGCATTGCATTGGCTATGATAGGGACTGTCAAGGGGTACAATGTGGAGATTGTCATGAGCGAGGCAGTTTCCATAGAGAGGAGGAAGATGATACAGGCTTTCGGAGCAAAGGTCACATTGACAGACCCCTCAAAAGGCACGGATGGAGCTATACTTAAGGCCAGGGAGCTTGTTAAGAAATATCCAGACAAATATTTCATGCCAGACCAATTCTCTAATAAGTACAATAAGATAGCCCACTACAAGACAACAGCCGATGAGATCTGGAAACAGACCAATGGAGAGCTGGATTATTTCGTTTCAGCTTTGGGCACATCCGGCACATTGATGGGCATCAGCGCATACCTGAAAGAGAGGAATCCAAACATCAAGGTCGTGTCGGCCGAGCCGGTCAAGGGGCATTACATCCAAGGTCTCAAGAACATGGAAGAGGCAATAGTCCCATCTATATATGACAAGTCAAAATTAGACGAGACCATAATGATAGACACAGAGGAAGCGTTCGAGACAGCGAGGCAGATAGTCAAGAAGGAAGGCATACTTGTTGGCATGAGCAGCGGCGCAGCCATGCTCGCCGCAATCAAGGTCGCTGAGAAAATAAAATCAGGGAAGATTGTCACCATATTCCCCGACAGAGGAGAAAAATACCTGAGCACAGGGCTGTTCAAATTAGACTGATTTTAATCACTCTTTCTTCATGGTGCCCATTTCGCATTGATACCCTTTCTTCTCAATGCATCTACCAGCCTTGAGGCCTCTCCGAACCTGCAGATGACTCTCTTCGCCCCGCTCCCTTCCGCATACTCAAGTATTTCCTCGAATCCAGCATGGTCACTGAGAGGGAATGCCTTGATAGGGAACTGCCTCATAAGGCACCAGCCAGTCACAAGAGCGCATGATGTCTTTCCATAAGCATCTGACATTATCCTTTCCAGCTCACTGTCAACCTTGTTGAACGGAAAGATTGCAACGAACCTCTCATTGGAATCCATAAGGACATCGGCCTCATCAGTGTCCATCCTAACTCTCTCCAGGCCTGCCCCGAACTCATCATACACCTTACAGACATCATCTATCTTAGGGTGCACCAACGGCTTTATTCCAGCACAAACATTCAACAGCTTGATCAATTCCTGTGACTTACCTGTCCTGTATGCTCCGAACACAATGTTCTCATTCCCCTTATCATCCAACCATTTCACTATGGATTCGCTTACTTCTTCCTTCGATGGGAACTTGAATATTGGATTGCCGAAAGTGGCATCGATCATCAGCTCATCGCACTGCAGCATCTCTGCTTTCTTGGCTGTGAAACTGTCCCTGAGCTTGAAATCCCCAGTATAAACCACAGTCTTCCCGTTATGAGCTCTTATCTGCGTTGAGCCAAGCATGTGACCTGAAGGTAAAAGCTCCACAGATTGCATCTCCTTCCTGTGCCTCATCGATTCGCTCCTCTTCTTGCTCGAGTGATGCTGCAGAAGACGGAAAGTCTCGAGCGAAGCAAGGATCTCTCTGTCGGTCTTTATGACATGGTCTGCATGCGCGTGTGAAATGTACACCACATCAGCATCCGCCCTTTCGATGCCTAGGCACTCATTGTTGATAGTAATCTGCATTCAATTGCCTCTGATACTGCTGTCGCCGTTATCTGCTCATTATACTGCACTGGTACAGTTAATTTGAACAAACCCTTTTAATATTTAACTAAGCTCATTAATTATAGACGGACAGATGAACCAAGGGCCGGTAGCTTAGCTTGGTTGGAGCGTTCGGCTGATAATGATTCAGCTAGTGTTTCAGCAGAAACCGGAAGGTCGTGAGTTCAAATCTCACCCGGCCCACTTCTATTTTTATTTCACCAAACTCATAAAACACAACATATTGTGGTTACAAAAACATTTTAATACCAGATTGGTTATAATATCATGCATCAAAGCAAGAATGCTGGTAAGATTGGCTCTATTCATGAATATGCTAAGAAAACACTGGAGAGCATCAAGAGGTATATCAAGAGGGACAATTTCCTAAAGGACAGCAGACCCCCTCTAGTTGAGAATTTATCTGTAATCTCCTGCCTCAAGCCGAGATTCATTGAGAAAAAAGTCACATTCAAGCATAGTGTCATAGATATGGACAAGCTGACATCACGCCTCGAAGAAGAGGGCATCGAATTCAAGGAGGAGACTTTCGGGATAAAAATAGGGGACCATATAACGATAAGTGAGAATAACATCTTCATAGGGGTTGATGCATATCCTGAACTGACAAGGATAGTATCAGAATGTCTAATAGGGCCGAAGGAACTCGCATCGGAGATTAAGAGATCAGCAGCCTGAGCGGGCTGCAGCATGCAAGGTATTGGCTATGAATTCAAAACAAACAGAGAATCTGGAGAGGGCAGGACAAGTTCTCGATGGCATAAGAACATTCCTTAAGAACAGGGCTGCTGTCTATGCTTCATCGACCAAGATTGAGGATTTGACGAAAATCAAGCTCCCGCCACACCTGAAGAAATCGGCAGAGGGCCATACGCAGGGGTTCTCAATGAATTATTCTGACCAGGACAATTCTATACATGAGAGGTACATATTCAGGACCAAGATCATCGATTTCAACAAGCTCAAGGGAAAGCTTGAAGGGAAAATGTACTTGGAAAATTTGGATGCAATCACATTCGAGAAAGCCGAATTCGGGAACACTGAAGTAAGGGTAGATACTATAGAGGTTGCCAAGAGGATGGGGGATAAGGAACAGTCCAAGATCGATGCATTCGAGCTTTTTGAGATCCTGGCCGAGAGCCTTATAACCTCACAGGAGCTTGCCGAGCAGCTCGATAAAGAAAACAAAGCTGATTCGAATGAACAAAATAAAGAGGACAGAGGAAATGAGCCGCAGGATACAGCGGATGGAGTGCCCTCAGATAACGAGACCTAAGCACACTTCCTTAGCTCCGATTATCGAGGATAAACTTACAAATAGCAGTGGCAGCATCGCGAATGCCGAACTGATAGTAATGAAATTCGGCACCAATTCCATAACTAAAGATGCATGGATTTGCAGGAAAAGGATAAGGAAAATAGCCAGGGTGGTGGCTGGCCTCATGGAACAAGGAAAGGAAGTTGTCATAATCACTTCTGGGGCAGTGGCAGTGGGGCTTGAGAAGAACCGCACCAGGGAAAGGCCCAAGGCGCAATCTGACCTGCAGGACCTCGCTGCCGAGGGGCAGCATGGATTGATGGGCATCTATGAAGAGGCATTCAAGCCATATGGCATCGGAGTCTGGCAAATCCTGCTTACCCACCATAATTTCAAGGACAATCCTGAGATTAGGAATGTGATAGAGAGGATAAACAATGCCTTCAGGAAGGGCAAGGTCCCTATCCTGAACACGAACGACCCTGTGACAAAGGAAGAGCTATTACCGACCGGATCCCATGCCTTCTCTGACAATGACCCTCTCGCCGCGCTCGTGGCCAAGTGCAAGCATGCGGATGCCCTTGTGATATTCAGCGATTCCGGCACCCAAGGCAAGGGCGGCGGAGAATCTAAGCAGAGGGCCACAGATATAGCTAAAGAATCAGGAGTGGACGTCCTAGTGACTAGTATCAAGAATATGGATTCTATATTCCGCAGGTAGCTCTCGGGGTCTGATCAGAAAATATCCTTTACGGTCTTTACCAGCGTTTCTACGGTAAAAGGCTTCCCAAGGAACATGCCTATGTTGCTGTTCTTTTCTTTATCTTCCTTCCTAAATGTGCCTCCAGACATAATCATCGTCTTTATCTCTGGTTTAGTCTCTTTAATTCTATTGATTAGTTCGTCGCCGTTCATGTTTGGCATGCCATCCTTGCTTGGCATGCGGTGGTCTGTAATGAGTAGATAATAATCCTCGTCCGTCAGTTCCTTTAGGGCACCACAGCCATTGTTACATATCTTAAAAGGATAACCCTCTCTTGTAAGGATTTTACTGAACAGGACCCCTATATTATCCTCATCGTCTACCACAAGTATCCTCTTGAGGCAGCTCCTCATGATCTCCCTGAATATTTTCTTCCCTGCAGGATCCAGTGTCAGCGTCACTATCTCATCATTAAGTATTTGGGTATAGTGCGATGGCATGGTTTCCTTACCTATCTTTGATATTGACACTGCGTATATGCCGCCCTTTACACCCGGGGGCGTATCCACATTAAACCCCTCTTTCTTGAGTTTCTCTACGCATTTTTTGACCTTGCACATATCAAGGATGGGCTTTTTGAATTTAATCTTGATGGCATAATTCTTACCCACTTTCTGCTTCCTCTCCAACCCTATAACTAGGTCCGAAATTTTCTTTAGTTTCATAAATATCGTATATTTATATGGTAAAACTAGTATATAAACCATCTTTATATGTGCCCCATCCCTTATTCGGACACCAGTTGCAATTTTGACTTCTCTGTCGGGGTGCCGGGGAACAGTTCTGCAGCGTCCATTAAGTTGGCGGCGAAAGGAGGGGCGCTCAGTTCTATATAATATGCTTCCCTCCCTCCTGAGGAAAGCCTGTTGAACTTGACCTCTATCTGCTGCCCTATGTCCGGTGCCACATCATTTATCTTAGGATCCTGGAAAGGGGTGTAGTTTGGGATTGAGGGGCATTGGAAAACCACTGTTTTGGTCTCAGTGAAAGTCCTGCGAACGGGCTTCAACTTCAGTCTGCTAAGATTTATTCCATTATTGGATAATATTTTCAGGAGGGAGACCACAGGTTCCAATTCATTTAACTGGAAAGGATCCATGGATGAAAGCAATTCCTTCCTCTGCTCGCGCGTCAGCTTTGTGAAGTCATCCTGCTTCACAACGAGGCCATCCTCAAATGCGAATCTCTTGGATATCAAGGAAATCTCGATGAAGGGCTCGCTGCCGTTGCATTTCCTTTTCTTATCCTTAATCCTGAATGTCAGGCCCATTCCTGACAGCAATCCGTCATGGGTGTCGAAGTATGTGTCATGGGCCTCCACCTCTTCCATTACTTGCCCATGGTCGAACGGAACTGTCGCATACTCGGAGAGCTCCCCCGCCAGTTTCCTGGGCTCAGAGCCGTATTTCTTCATGTAATGCTCGAAGTTAGGCTTTGCCATCACCTTCCTCACGCGCGATGTGTGGCTGCAAAGCTCGAAGAATCGTATCGTCTCGTACCTGCGCATGACCGAGTTCTTCTGGGCCCGGTCGAGGCTGCCGAGTATGTGGTCGAAATCCTCCACGGATATCTTCCTGATGTGCCTCTGGTTCATGGTCATCCACAGTTCAGACAGCTCGTCCAGCTCGACCTCCGGGAATTTCGCCCCCAGTTTGAGCCCCCTCAGAATGGTCCTTGCCCTGTTGTTTATGCACGGCACCCTGTTCGTGGGGAGGATGTAATACGCTCCTTCAGCGAATGTCGGCACAGCCACGCCCAAAGGGTCTGAAAATCCCACGTTCGGAAGGTCTATCACAAACGCATTAAGGCTGAAGTCGAATGCGCTCACCACATCCTTTGCCGTGGCCTTCTCCTTGCCATTTCCGCCGTATGTGTTCTCTGCCCTAAAGATTGAGAAAGCCGTATCATTGCAGACCAGGTCAAAGTGCTTGTCGAATGTCCCCTTCTCTTTTGCCTTGCCGAACCCCATGCCGTTCAATCCTGCGGCGAGCTCCTGTATGCCTTCGCAGCCCTCTATCACAATATCTACGTCGTTGACTTTCTTCCCGAACAGCATGTCCCTCGGGAATCCCCCCACGATTGAGGCCTTCCATCCCTTGCCGTGGCACATCTTGGCCAATTCATCTGCCAAGGGGCGCCTTGACAGGAATTCCTTCGCCCTGGGGGCTGCTTCAAGAAGTCGCTTGTGCACGGATCTGTTGTTTTCTGGCATGGAATGCTATATCATTCCAAGTATAAATAATTAACCAACAGCTCGGCTTGATTAGCCAGTTTTAAATACCGGTTCTGCCTAATAATATTATGGGCAGACTGGAAGTCTATGTTGTAAAGACTGGAGAGAGGCACCTTAAGGACGAGGGAAGGCCAGGGTGGACACCCATGGCTGAAAAACTGATGCTCACCGGAGCTAAGAATGATCTAGTGCTTAAGAACGTGCAGATGCTCTCAGGTAAGGAATGGAATTATGCTTGGTCGCACGAGAGCATAGGCGGCAATGCGGGAGAGATGCATCTCGGAGTGAATCTCATAGTGGACAGGCAGACTGGGGAGATAATCAAATTCTATAACAGCCCAAACAAGGATCCGGCATGCGGGACTATCAGATTCAGCGTCAGGGTCGAAGACCTGCCTGAGAAGATAAGGCTGCACATCGAGGAGATCTACTTCGAAGATGAATTCAGTAAGGAAGCCAAGCAGAACATTATAAGCGCCGTGGAAATCAAGAATACTAATACTCAGCAGAGCTAATGAGACAGAAAAGAATAATTTAAAAAAGGCAGAACACCTAATTCTAGCATGGCAGGACCCGCCCAAATCCCAGATCTGAGAATCCAAGAAGAAATTATGAGGAGGCAGCGCGAGCTTCTGAATATAGGGATGAGAGAAGTTAAGAGGAAAGAGGAAAAAATTGCAGCTATAAAAGAAGCGAAACCACACTTGAATATTCACAATCAAAAATATCTAGAGAATTTCGAGAAGAACGTGGATAATATCAAAGTCTACAAGGACGAAAAGATGGCTGTCTTTGTTGATTTGAGGAATCGGCGCCTTTTGGAGATAACATCCACAGGTCCCAAGAAGACGAATGTTGAGAGATGGGAAGTGAAACAACCACAGCCAGCACAAGTCACGCAAATAATACCTGCGAAGGATTTATCAAATCAGATAAGTTGGGATACAGGTGAGAAGTTCAAACCCTCGCCGCAGCAAGAAGTAAAGCTAAAGGATACTCTCACAGCTTCAGCTACATCATCGCAGATCAAGGAACCTCTTCCAGCAATCATAGAGCCGAAAGAGCTCGATGCGAAGCCGATGCCGAAGGTCAATAACAAGGCATGCTTGGAGAAGACAGATTCACTGATCAATGTTCTTTCAAATGCAAGTCAGCTGCTGCAGTCAAAGCTAGAACGCTCATTCGATAATAAGCGAATGAAGAATGTTGAAAAGTTAGAGCGAGATATGTCAAGCAAGCCTATGGAGACTGCAGCCAAGATTATATCTCCAGTTATAGGGCCGTTTGGTGCGGCCAAAGAGCAAAAAGAAGCGCGGAAGGCGGCGTGGGAACTCGTTACCAAGCCCGCAACAGAATCGTTGCGCGTTCTATTTGGAGTATATGATGCGAAGATGTCAACATACGAAGCCTACCAGACAGATATCAACGACAAATCTATAGGACTCAGGTACATAAAATCATTCCTGTCAAAAGGGAAGACTCTTGATGACATGCAGAAGATGACATCTAAGGAATTCAAGGATGAGAAAGAATTCGGAAAGTTCAACAATGCGTTGAAGTTCCTAGGATCAAACCTTAAAGATGAGAGCAGGATTTACAATTATATCGGAGACGTCGCATCACATTTAGGTATGTATGACCTGGCTGCATCCGGCTACGATGCCGCGAAGAATTCTGTGATGCTGGAGAATGTCCAGCACATGAAAATCATGTCTGTCGTGAGCGATTTAGTAGACTCCTCCACCAGCGCAACCGGGATTGCCGCACTGAATGCCGGCACATTGCTACTGCAAATTGGAACTCCTATATGGAAAGGGGCGGACGCATTGCTATCAAAGCTACCAGAGGTGAAGAAAGCCATGCAGACCCTAGAAGCGAGCAAGGTGTGCTTCCACTCAACAAATGCGGAAGGCCTTGCAGGAATAGTGAAAGAAGGCAAGATAATAATGAGTGGCACCAAATTCACAGGTGCTACAGAAGAAGTCACAGGGGGAGTCTGGACCTCTGTAGGCAAGCCTATGCTCAATACAGTGGCAGATTACTCATTCTCATTCGAGCTCAAGAATGCGCCCGCTCTCGAGCAAAATGCAGTTAAGATATGGGACCTCTTCGGAGGGAGGAGATTCCTGACGATGGGTGTTAAGAATGATATAGCGCTGGCTGAGAATTGGACAGGTAGGATGTTCGTGGCCAACGAACAGAAGGCTATAGAGGCGATTAATATCCTGAAGACCACAGGCATGGACACGTCGAAAGTCCAATTCCTTGTGGTTGGTAAGACGATAAGCAACACAGCGGGATTGCAGGTGGCAACAAGGCTCACAGGAGATACTGGGTGGATAATGCACGATCTGTTCCCTGCATCAATGTGCACTTTCTTTAACTACGTTGGCCAGAAGTAGTCCTACTCTATATCTCTAGATTATAAGAAAAAGAGAAAGGGCGGGATTTTTTCAAACGTGTGTGGGAGGTATGATCGACCCCGCCCGATTTAGCACATATATTCAATTATCTGCCTTTGGTCGCTTCGCTTTCTATGTGCGTTAGTGTCAATTCATGATTCTATTCCTTGACTGAGTAAAGGATTTTCTTGCCTGACCTCTGTTTGCTCAAAATCCCAAGCTCGAACAACCGGTTCAGCCTGGCGCAAGCTGCATTTCTTCCCTTGTACCTGAGGGCTGTCTGGATGTCCTCTGCGGTAGCCTGCTTGCGATCCTTTATCAATGAAACAACTGTCTTGTCCACATCCGAGAGCGCCACCTCCTGGGGCTGCGTTGCCATGGGCTGCAATGACCTTGCTTTCTCTTCCAGCCGCTGCAGATTGAGCTCCATAGCGTCAAGCCTGGCCAGTAGGGTCTTCAGTATGCGGTTCCCATTCTCCCTCTCGCGCGCAGCGGTCATCATTATGGCCGCGTGCACGGTGGGGTCCCTGAGCTTGGCGATATCCCTCTCCAGCGCGCGAGTCTCATCATTGAGCTCTTCGCGCACCTGGCTTATGTTCGCCATCAAATTCTCCTTTACTTCATTTGTCATGATACTTCCCCTTTCATCCGTCTATTCGTCTCTTCCTGCCTCATTACTTCCTTGCCTTTGCGAAGACCCCTGCGCGGGGTGCTCGATCCCCGCGTTTCGGTCTCCGTTTATGTCGCCTTCGCCTTGATTAGTGAAAACTTTTTAAATCCATATCAACAATATATTTCCAATGATTTTCACGACGTGGAATCCATTCCGGATTCTAGTCAGTGATTGCAGATGCTTTCTGCTTGCAATCACAACTATCATGATTCTATCATGATACATTTAAAAAGCTATCTCTGTTTGTCTCATATTCTAATCAAAAATAGCCTAAATATAGCTGTTTTTCTAAAATTAGGTTAGAATTTACTGCCTTCAATTTATTTCATTGTAGCTACAATAGAGGCGGCTATCTGCCATGCAAAGGATACAGTCGCCTGGGTGAGATACCTGTAATGGAGAGGTATTTCTCCTTGTATCACTCTTTCGAATCCGAGTATCGCGAGCGTGGATCCTGCCCATAACTTTAAGCTGTTCGCCACAGTATTCATGCTGAAAACAGCAGCTGAACTCATGCCACCCGCGAGCTGCATGAGCATGACATGCCTTGTTGTCCAGATAGGGCTGACCAAAGCGAAGAACGCCCCGACCCTGCCCCATTTCCTCAGTTCCTTTTCCACTGGACCTATGTTGGACTGGGTCTTGGTCTCTGCAGAAACTGATTCCGCCAGTTTCTTCCTAACAGCCTCGACCTTCTCGCTTTCGGCCCTGCGCTCAATTGGGATTGCTGCGTCCAGGACCTTGTTCGTGAACGGATTCTCCCATCCGTAATAGAAGGATGCAGCGGACAATGCTGCGAGGATATGGAAATCAAGCGGTCTGCCGGTTATCGCCCTAGCGACCATATCTCCTCCAACATAGCTCGCTACTGCAGTGAGAGTGCCTGTTATATAAAAGTGCTTTTCATATCCTCGGTTGTAAGCCAGGAGGAACTTATTGAATTTATTATCTTTTATCTTGTCGTATGCCACCTGTAGGTCATGGGATTTGACTAATTCTTGGATCCTGTTGAGATTTGAATAATACCTGAGGTTTTCCTGCTCCTTCTTAGCCTCGAAGAATTCGTTTATGTGTATCTTCACTTCCTCCTTGTTCTTATACAACGAGGAAGGATCTGCATTCTTGATATCAAAAGTTCTCTTGAGCTTCAATACATACAGTCCGCTTACCTTACCCGAATCCATCTTCCCATGGGCAGACAGGAAACTCGAGCGTTGCCTATCTATCCTCTCCAGATTCTTCTCATGTATCACAGGATCAGATGTGAAATATAGTGCCTTGAGTTCCTTCTTTGGTGTTTTCTTGAATAGTGCCATGGAGATATATGGTT
>Ga0315289_10001670_pt1 | contig 34467 bp, 29 predicted proteins | sample YL17G11_40_MG_FD_203452 | JGI IMG/M metagenome (GOLD analysis project Ga0315289, IMG submission 203452) | Sediment microbial communities from Yellowstone Lake, YNP, Wyoming, USA - YL17G11_40 | ecosystem: Environmental > Aquatic > Freshwater > Lake > Sediment | place: USA: Wyoming | collected...
GAAGGCCTGCCGGGAAGAATTAACCACCCTGATCGAAAAGGGCAACCGCTTCGAGCGGGCCTTCGCTATCCTGGCGGCTCCCTTCTTTCCGGATTCTTTCTCCGGGAAGTGGAAAGAAAAAATTCAGAAACTGGCATCCGATCCCGATCCGCGGGTGCGGGAGGCGGTGGAAATTTTAAATCGCTCCGGAAAAACCATGGAGGAGAAAAAAATGTTGACGGTTTTGGAAAAAGTCATGTTTCTCCAGGGGGTGGGAATCTTCCAACACCTCGCGATGGAGGACCTCGAATTTCTCGCGGACATCGCCCGGGACGTCCGGGTGAAAAAGGGAGAGATCCTTTTTCATCAAAACGACCCCGGGGATTCGCTTTTCCTGATCGTCTCGGGCAGCGTGGCGGTCCTCCGGGAAGAGGAAGGAAAGCAAAAGCAAGTCGCCCTCCTCTCCGAAAGGGAATGCGTGGGCGAGATGGCCATCCTGGCCGCCGAGCCCCGGACCGCCACGGTGGAAACCCGGGAAAATACCGATTTCCTGATCATCCGCGGGGTGGATTTCCGCGACCTGATCCGGATGAACCCCAGTATCGTTTACCCGATCTTCAGATTGCTGGTGGATCGTTTACGGGTAGCGACAAAATAATCGCAGCCGCAGGCTTCAGCCTGCGAAAATAATGAGCAACGCTCTGAGTATAGGTGATTAATAATATTGCTATTTTTTCGTAGTTGCTCGATTTATCGAGCCTTAATTCCTTTAGCTGATCTCGCCGAAATGTGATATTATTTTATTCAAATCGGAGGTAACTATTTATGCTGACGGAATATATTGAGGAAGCCTTAAAAAAAGCGCGCTATGAAATCATTGAAGATGAAGAACCTTATTATGGAGAGGTAAAGGAACTTAAAGGAGTTTGGGCTACGGGCAATACGCTCGAAAAATGCCGAAATAACCTCAAGGAAGTTATTGAAGGGTGGATATTGGTTAGTATTAAAAAAGGCCTTCCCATCCCAAAACTCGGGGCAATTAAAATTAAAGAAACCAACGAAGCCGTGGCGTGGAGCCCCACGGCTGAAAGCCGTGGCACCTCCACAAAGCTTACGGCGGGCGGAACCCGCCGAAGCTAACCCTCCTTCGCTAACCTGTCCGACATAGCCTTGGCAAAGTCGGAAGCTACGGAGGGTTACCCACCAAAGAGCATTCATCCACGGGTAAAACCCTTGGCTTTCTGCGTAGGCGGGTAAATGCCCAAAGCCGGTCCCATTTCTTACCAGGAATTTGTAAGAAAACTTAAATTATTTAGTTTTAAAGGCCCTTACGCGGGGGGAAAACATCTGTATATGCTCAAAGGTGATTTGCGCCTAACTATTCCTAATCCTCACAGACAGGAAATCAGCGTTGATCTCCTAACAAGGATTCTCAAGCAAGCCGGGATAAATAAAGAAAAATGGTCCAAAAAGGAATAAGATGTTTCTTGTACTTCTCCATTCTTACTTTTCACTTTTTACTTACTGCCCCGGCTGGACCAGGGTAAAGAAAGCCACGTTCTTTTTGCCCTTCGCGTCGGTGATCTTGAGCTTGATCCCGCGGTTGCCGTAGCTGTAGGTGAACTGCGTGAATTGCGCCCCGAACACGTTCACTTCTTCTTCCTCGACCTCGCTCTCGGCCCCGAGGAGACTCTTCCGGTATTGTTCATCCTGGGCGATCCGGTCACCCAGAAGCTCGCGGTTGGCGGCCGGCAGGCTGGCGGCCATTTCGGAGGAGACGGCGATCTCGGTCACTTTCTGGTCGGACCCGTAGCTTATTTTCAGGCCCGGATAATCCAGGGTCTGCTTCTTGGTGTTCTGAAAACGGGGATTCCCCAGGGCTTGGGTGACCTTGGAGAGTTCATCCCCCAGACGGATGCCTTTAACCGAGAAATCAAGACTCGTGAGCTGGAAATGCCGGGTGATGTCATCCTGGACCAGGTCGAGAATCCTCCCGGGCACGGGGCGGGCGGCCGGAACCGCGGCGAGCTTGGCCTCCGGGAGCTTGGCCGGCTGGGACCTCACCGGTACCTGCGCCACGGCCGGAACCCCCAGGTTGATCAAAGCCTCCTTGGCCACCTCCCGGACCACCGACTCGGGATCGGAAAGGAGCACCTGCAGGGGGCCGATGGCCTGGCGGTCCCCGGTCTGTCCCAGGGATTGGGCCGCGTACATCCGGACGATCTTGTTGGGATCCGCCAGCACCTTGATCAGGTAAGGGGTCGTCTTTCCCGGCCCGACCAGTTTGGAAAGCTCACCCAGGCATTCCGCGGCCACCGCCCGGGCCCGGTATTCCGGGTCCTTCAAGTGTTCGGTCAGTTCGTAAAGGGAATCCGCGCCCCTGAGGGCCAGATACGACCGGAGGGCTTCGGTCCGTACATATTGATCGGGATCGGCCAGAAGCGGCTCCATGTCCTGGACCTTGTCCTTGGCGTTCAAGGCCCGGAGGGAGATGACCGCGAACATCCGCACGGTCTGGTTTTTATCACCCAAGGCCTTGACGACCTGCGGGAGCGCCCGCTGGTCGCCCCGCCGGCCCAGGGCCTGGATGGCCGTGGCCCGGTTCACCGGGTTGGAACCGTTGGCGAATTCCATCAACCGGGCATAGGCCGTTTCCCCCTCGGTCTCCCCCAGGGCCGCGATGTATTCAATCGTCTGGTTCTGGGTCTGGAATTCCGCTCCGCCCGGGCCCAGGGGATTGGCTACTCCCTCCACCCCTTCTTTTTCCACTTCGCCCGCCGGACCTGCCAGGCCCTCCTCTTCTTCTCCGTTGGCGAGAACCGATCCCGCGGAAAAACCCAGTCCGATCAGCATGGCTAAAATCGAGATCTTGAAAATGTCTTTCATCTGCCGCCTCGCTTATTTCGATTCTAAAAAAATTTTCCCCTCACCCTCCTCTCTCCCCGCCCGGGGAGAGGGATTTGGCTTAAGAGCCTCGCTTTGCTTGTTAGATCCCGGCTCCGGGAAGAACCTCGATCTTGAAAGCCGGAGCCTGCTGGAAATATTTCTTGAATAACTTCTCGTAGGTTCCATCCAGCTGCATCTGCATCAGGGCCAGGTTGATCGCGTCCCGCCAGCGGGAATCGTTCTCGCGGACCCCGATCCCGTAGGGCTCGACGGTGAAGGCTGGGCCGGCTACCTCGAGGTCGGGATTGTCCGCCGCGGCCGCGACGCAGTAGCTCCGGTCGGTGGTCAGGGCGTCCACCATCCCGCGTTGCAGGGCTTTCAATGCCGCCGGGTATTCGTCGTAAAGCAGGAGCCGGGCCCGCGGCGCGAAGGAGAGGAGTTTCAGCCCGCTGGTCGCCCCCCGGACGGCGGCTACCGTTTTCCCGTCCAGGTCCTTGACCCCCTTGATCCCGCCTCCCTGGCGGACCAGGAGCGACTGCCCTTCCTGGAAGTAGGTGGTGGAAAAATCGATCTGGGCCTCCCGGGTGAGGTTGTGGGTCATGCTGGCGATGACCAGGTCCACCTTGCCGGCCAGAAGATCGGGGATCCGGGATTCCGAGGTCACCTTGACGAGTTCAACCGGCACGCCCAGTTTCTGGCCCAGATACTGGGCGACCTCCACATCGAAGCCCTCGTTCACCCCGGTCTCGTTCAGGTAGCCGAAAGGTTTGAAGTCGAACTTGACCCCGGCCAGGAGCTTCCCCCGGGCCTTGACCTTATCCAGGGTGCCTTTCGAGGGCCCGCCGGCCTTCTGGCAGGAAAACATCGCCACCCCGGTTAAAACCAGGGCAGAGACCATTACGCGATAAATTTTGGCTCTCATAATTTCCGCCTCCCTTTTTTCAACATTTCTAATTTTGCCTATGATACCCTCAAGCAATTTGGCTGGCAAGTTGAGCCTCCGATTAATACCCGGCGACCATTAATTTTAATCTACCGGCCAAATTCCTCGATTTCGCTAGAAGAAAAGATCAGGAAAAGAGTGAAAACTTTACTTACACAAAAAGTAATAACTCAGGAAGATTTATTCTAAATCATTACCATCAAAATTCTGGTAAATAATCTTTTAGTTGGTTTTTGATTTTTTCTCCCGGGCGGATTTCCCGAGATCCTCGAGCACCTTCGGGATTCCCACCCAGGTGTTGGCCTTGGTCCAGGCCATCTTGGGAACCCAGAAGTTGGGCGAGGTGATTTCATGGTAAAAAATCAGGGACTTTCCCCGGTAGGGCTGAACGTTCCACGAGCCGTAGTTGTATTTCAGGTTGGGCTTGATGTCTTTTCCTTTCTCGTCCTGAAGCAATTTTCTGTCATCCTCAGCCCACCAGACCAGATACTTGTCGGTTTTCCCGTCCCCGTTCATGTCCACCTTCTGGCTGAAGAGCTTGATATAGGCGTAAACATCCGGGATCACGGGCAGGTGGACCTGCTGGAGGTAAACCTGGTAATCCAGCCCGTTTTCCTTCCCCCGTTCGAAAACATCAGTCCTTTTCACCGAGCTGAAATACTTGGGATAATTGGCCAGGTCGATCAGGACCTCGTAGACCGCCTCGGGGTCGGCGGCGAGCAAAATCACGGTCTTGGCGAAATTCTCCTTGTCCCCTCCCCCCTCGCCTTCGACCTTGATCAGGCGGATGACCGGCTCGCCTTTCTCGAACTTCGCCTTCTCCGCCGGGGCAAAACCCTGGAGATCGGCGGGGGAAAATTTTTTCGTCTTCTCGATCGTGGCCATCACCGCCTGGTCGATCGAATCGGCCCGGGACTGGGATACAAAACCGAAAATTAATAGAAAAAAAAGAAATATTATTGAAAAGACCGCGAATCCCGCCTGGCATTTTTTCATATTCTCCTCCGTTTCAATCATTGAGTAGGGGAGTCATTCCATTTATCATGAGTGATTTATCCCAAGCTCTATCGAGGGAAGTCGAAGGACTGGCTCCCTCTTCGGGCGGCTGCACTTCGGCTTCGCTCAGGATAAATTCCAAGCCGCCCTCTACAATTAATCAAAAGATTGGATTGCTTCGTCCCCCGCCAGAGACGGGGTCCTCGCAACGACATTTAATTATGAAATTTCCCGTTTCACATCCTACCCATTTTGAATTTTCTCCGGATGAAGGTCAACCGGGGGAAAAGATGATATTGAAATATCCCGGATTATCGGGGAAAATCCCAACAAACTTAATTATCCCCCTCTCCTCCATCCTCCCCCGCCAGGGGGGAGGATAAGGTAAGGGAGGAAAAGAACAAATTATTATGTTATCAAAGTAGTCATCCGGAAAGGAGAAACCCATGGCGGAAGAAAACCTTTATGAAGACCTGTCCGCGAAAATAAACATCGTCGGGTCGAAATACATCCCCCGGATCTGGCGGATGCTTGTGAACGAGGACGAGGCCCGCCTGCTCCTGGCCATGCCCGGGACGGAAGCGGAGCTGGCCGAGCGCACCGGCCAGAGCCCGGAAAAGGTGAAAAATATGGCCCGGGAACTCTTCCACAAGGGGGTGGTTTTTGAAAAAGGCAAAGGGGAGGAGACCCAGTACCGGCCGCCCCGCCATCCCCTCCAGTTTCACGACGGCACCATCCTCTGGCCCGAGGCGCCCCGGGAGTTCCTGGACCTCTGGCAGAAATACATGGACGACGAGTACCCCGAGTTCATCAAAATGATGGACGCGGGCGAGATCCGCCCCTTCATGCGGGTGATCCCGGTCAACCAGGGAATCGAGTCCAAGAACCAGGTTCTTCCCTACGAGGACGCCCTCCGGATGATCGACCAGGCCGAGCGCCTGGCCGTGACCAAGTGCACCTGCCGCCTGACCGCCCACCGGTGCAAGAAACCGCTCGAAGCCTGCCTCCAGATCAACCGGGCGGCCGAATATTCCCTCAAGCGGGGAACCGGGAGGGAACTCACCAAGAACCAGGCCCGGGAAATCATCCGGATCTCGGAAGAGGCCGGGCTGGTTCACCTCACCGAGAACCGCGGGGGGATCGGACAGGTGATCTGCAACTGCTGCGATGACTGCTGCATGATGCTCGTGCTGATGAAGAAGATCGGGGCCAAGTGCACCGCCGCCCCCAGCCGCTACCGGGTCCGGATCGCCGGCGGGGACTGCACCGGCTGCGGGGCCTGCCTGGACCGATGCCCGATGAAAATCCTGGCCATCCCTAAAGGCAAGGAGGTGGTCGAGGCGAGCCTGGACAAATGCATCGGCTGCGGTCTCTGCACCACCGTTTGTCCGACCAAAGCCCTGGTTTTGGAGGAAATCAGGCCGTCTGATTTTATTCCCGCGGCCTGATAAAAAATTGACGATTGTGGATTGACGATTGACGATTGAAAACCAAAAAAAGTGCTTTGAAAAAATTGATTATGAATAATCTTTCCGGACTTTGTGCTTCGAATTCAAACATTTTTTCGACGAGGAAAGCCCTGGGATGCGATTAAATTCATGTAACTTGTTGATTTTCCGGGAATCTGCTTCATTTGCTTAATTTTGGTTCAATTTGGTTTTGACTATGGATTTTCGCTACTTTATGAGTTCTATCAACAAGGTATTCCACAGGATTTCCACCAAAATTGTGGATTCATACTCTCTTCACCGTAAAACCCGTCGATGTTCGAGGATGAAGGTCGCAAATCACCCCCTTTCAGAAAGGAAAAACCGATGAAAAAACAATCCCGCTCCCAGCGCAGCCGCCTCCAGGATTTCCGGGAATTCAATCAATGGCTGAGAAAACGCGTCCGGAGCCAGCTCGCCGGGGAAGAATATGTCTTCACCCGGGAAGACTTCGGCAAAATCTCCGGCTCGGTAGGTATGACCAACCATCTGATTTCCCGTTTTGGGGGCAGTCGCTGGTACCAGAAAACCCTGGAATCCTGGTTTTTCGGCCGGCCCGAGCAGAACCTGGTGCAAACCCGGCTCATCCCCCTGAACGCCCAGGTCAAGGATCGGCCGAGCGCTGTTATGCCCTACCGGATGATAGATGACGTGATCGAGAAAGCCTCCTTCCGATTGATCATGCACGAGTGCATCTGCCGGAAGGGGACGGGCTGCACCGACTACCCGATTGACTTCGGCTGTCTCTTCCTGGGCGAGGGGGCCCGCACCCTCCTGAAGGGTGACGTGGGCCGCGGCGCGACGATCGAGGAAGCCAAGGCCCATATCCGCAAGGCCGGGGAAATGAAACTCGTTCCCCTGGCCGCCTACGTGAAGCTCGAGCAATGGGTCATGGGGATCTCGAAAGAAAATCATTCGCGATTGCTGGAGATCTGCCTCTGCTGCCCCTGTTGCTGCCTGGGATTGAGAAACCTGAAACATATCTCCCCGGAAGGCCGCCGCCAGGTTTTCCTTAATATCGGCTTCGTGGCCAAGGCCTTCCCCACCTGCCAGGGCTGTTTCGACTGTGTCTCCGCCTGCCCGGCCGGGGCGATCAAGACCAAGGGCGACAAGGTCTGGGTCAAGGAGGACGAGTGCGTGGGCTGCGGCCTCTGCCAGAACGCCTGCCCCCATCAGGCCATCCGGCTGGTCCAGATCAAGCCGGCCCGGGGCGGGATCCTGGATTACTTCGACGGACTGCATTTGGATGTGAGTTGAAAAAGTCTCGAAAATCTCCCCTGCCCCCTCTTTCAACAAAGAGGGGGAATTGCATTATGAACCTCCCCGCGGCAGAGACCGCGGGGTATCTAAGGAATGTTCTTAAGTCGTCCGTCATCCCTGCGAAAGCAGGGATCCAGGGATTTCCGAGAAAACTGGATTCCGCTTCCGCGGGAATGACAGAAATAAGGTAACCCCGTGGCAAGACCACGGGGAATTACAAGTTAAATCGTCTTTATTAATAACTTCACCCTCTCCCCTTCCCTCTCCCCTCGCGTGCCCCGTCAAGGGCGGGGAGGGTGAGGGTGGGGGGGCAAATATAATTCGAACATAGATGGATTGGTCGTCGAGTTTGCCGGAAATAACCTTTATATGCCTAGATTCCCGTTTGCACGGGAATGACAGCCTCAAAATATGAAGATAAAGTCAGGCGCACCGCGAGAAAACCCGCTTGACAGGGTTGGGGGTTAAGGTAGTATACAGAAAACCTTCGGAAATCCGATTTTCAGAAAGGGGAAACCGGTAGAATTATGGCCGTCATTCATTTAGCCCTAGTTGACTGGCTGATCGTCCTGATTTATTTCGCCTTCATTATCGGGATCGGCCTGTACCTGAAGAAATTCACGGTCACGGGCGAGGACTTCTTCCTGGCCGGGAGAAGGTCGAGCTCCTGGATGGCCGGCCTGGCCTTCCTCTCCGCCAACCTGGGAGCCCTCGAGATCCTCGGGTGGACCGGCGGGACGATGAAATACGGGATGTTCGTCTCCCACTTCTACTGGGTCGGGGCCATTCCCGCCATGCTCTTCCTCGGGCTCTACATGATGCCGTTTTATTACTCGAGCAAGATCCACTCGGTGCCCGGCTACTTGAAGCTCCGCTTCGACGAGAGGAGCCGCCTGCTCAACGCGGTTTCCTTCGCGGTGATGACCCTCCTCATGAGCGGGATCAACCTCTACCTGATGGCCCTGGTCCTCCGCACCATCCTCGGCTGGGACTGGCATCTCTCCATGTGGGTCTCCGCCCTCTCCATCGGCGTCTATATCGCCCTGGGCGGCCTCCTTTCCGCGATTTTCACCGAGATCGTCCAGTTCTTCCTGATCTGGTCCGGCCTCTTCCTGGTGGCCATCCTGGGCACGATCGAGATGGGCGGCCTCTCCCAGGTCTTCGCGCAGATTCCCCCGGAGATGGCGCGCCTCTGGGCCACCACCGCCGATCCTTCTCAGAACGCCATGGGCGTGACCTGGATGGGGATCGTCATCGGCCTGGGGTTTGTTCTTTCCTTCGGTTACTGGACCACGGACTTCCTGGTCGTGCAAAGGGCCTTCTCCTCGAAAAACCTCCGGGCGGCCCGCCTGGCGCCAATCACCGCTTCTTTCTTCAAGATGGCGCTTCCCTTCATCATCGTGGTCTCCGGCCTGGTCGCCTGGCGCCTCACCCAGATGGCGGGTTCCGGCTTCCACCTTCTGCCGCATCCCTCCACCGGCGAGCCCTGGAACGACACCGCCTTCCCCCTCCTGATCGCCCGCTACTACCCGCCCGGGCTCGTGGGCTTGGGGATCACCGCCCTCCTGGCCGGCTTCATGGCCGGGCAGGCGGGAAACGTCTCGGCCTTCAACACGGTCTGGACCTACGACATCTACCGGGTGGTGTTCAAGAAAGACGCCACCGACGAGCACCTGGTCTGGGTCGGCCGGGTCACCACCATCGTCGGCATCGTCCTGTCGGTGGTCACGGCCTACGTGGCGATGCAGTTCAACACCATCATGGATTACATCCAGGCCATCTTCTCCTGGGTCAACGCCCCCCTCTTCGCCACGATGCTCCTCGGGATGTTCTGGAAAAGGTGCACCTCCACCGGGGCCTTCTACGGGCTCCTGGCGGGGATGGGATCCTCGTTTTTAATGTTTATCGGACTTAAGTTTGCTTGGTTTTCCTCTTACTGGCTGACCTTCTCCCAAAACGCAAGCGACATGAGCAACAATTTATGGCGGGCCTGGTGGGCCTGGCTGATCTGCTTCGGGGTGACGATCCTGATCAGCCTGGTGACCAAGCCCAAATCGGATCAGGAGCTCGAAGGGCTGGTCAAGGGCCTGACCCCGAACCCGGACCTGGAAAAGACGCCCCTGCTTAAGCGCCCCACTTTCTGGGCCGCCGTTTCCCTGGTGTTGGCGATCATCCTTAACATTTATTTCTGGTGAAAATCATGGAAGAGAAAAAACAAATGCTTTCGGTCTGGTCCTGGGTGGGAATCATCCTCTCGGTTTACGGCCTGATCATCACCGGGGCCGGGATTTATTACCTCTCGCGCCCGGAGACCGTAACCGCCCTCCACCGGCTGAACCCTAGTCTCTGGTGGGGCGCGATCATAGTCGTGGCCGGGGTGCTTCTCCTCCTGGCCGGCCGAAACCGTTAAACCCCTCCGGCCCCCGCCCGTTTTCGCTTCGGTCGCCGGAAGCTCAGGCCCATTACTTGTTTTGATCAATTCCAGCCGTATTTTCCAGGCAAATGATCCTCCCCGCGGCAAGACCGCGGGGTATCTAAATCAAAAAGACTCTTATTTTGTCTATTGTCATTCCTGCGGAAGCAGGAATCCAGAAAAACAAAACAACTGGATTCCGCATCAAGTGCGGAATGACGAAAATAAGGTAACCCCGTGGCAAGACCACGGGGAATTACAAGTTCAATTGCATTTTTGGGGATAAATAATTTGAATATCCGCCTGGAAAAATTTATCATTCTAATAGATTCCTTCGAAAGGAAAGCCAAGTGTCATCGAGCCAGGAAGTATTTAAAAAACTAAAAACCGCACTTCCTCATCTCCGGGAGAAGTTTGGGGTGAAGAAAATCGGGGTCTTTGGTTCTTACTCGCGGGGGAAGTCCCGGAACAAGAGCGACGTTGATCTGATCGTGGAATTCGAAAAACCCATCGGTCTTGAATTCATTGCGCTCTCTGACCACCTCGAAAATCTTCTCGGTAAAAAGGTCGATGTTCTCACGCCCGCGGGAGTCAAAAGCATCAGAATTCCCGAGGTTTCCAAACGGATCAAAGGAAATATTGTTTATGTCTAAGCGGGGCGATTCTGAATCAATCCGCGACATTCGCGAAGCGGTCAGAAGAATAGATATTTATCTCGAAGGACTTGAATATGATGAATTCATCCAAGACATCAAATCCCAGGATGCGGTGGTCAGGAACCTGGAAGTAATCGGGGAAGCGGCCAAAAACATTTCCAATGGGCTCAAGAAAAAACACCCGGAGGTCCCCTGGAAAGAGCTGGCCGGGCTAAGAGACCGATTAATTCACCAATACTTCGGCATTAATTTTGATATCGTCTTCCAAATCGCGAAAGAAGAATTACCCCCGATCAATAAAATATTGAAAAGATAGTCCCGGGCAAGAATCGGAAATAACTCAACAAACCTCAATTGGCATATAATGACTGACCGCTTAGAGAAACTACTCTTGATTTTAATTTCTGTATTATTAGCTTTTACCTTAACCACTGCATACCAAACATACCAAAACTATTCAAACAATAAGAAAAAAGAAAAAGCTATAATAATTGCTTTTTCAGAAGATTTAAAAGCGAATTTGATTATCGTTAATAAAAACCAAACACGCATTAAAAATGAGCTTAAGGAGATTGGGAAAAATACAATAATGATTAATTCCCTTGATGTTTTGCAAAGCGGTTTTTTTGATTTATTAAAAATATATTTACCTCAGAAACTTGCAGAGCCAGAAACTCTCTCAGAAATTAGAAATATCTATTTGATTACAAACGGGATTAATGGGAATATTCAAAGCCGGGAAACATTCAGGACAAATAATGATCAAACAAAACAATATTTCTATCATTGGATACAAAAATATGATGAAATTCTTCTTGGATATATGGAAGCACTCACGAAAAACATCGAAATATTTTCACCGAAAATTGAAAAATACAACTCTTTGAACAATTAACAGTAATTTTTAAACCATGGAAAAACGCGTTAACAATCTTAAAGAGGAATTTAAAAAACAATTCGGCTCCGATCAGGATACCCAACTGTTCCAGGCCCCCGGGCGGGTCAACCTGATCGGCGAGCATACCGATTACAACGAGGGCTTCGTCCTCCCGGCCGCGATCGACCGGAGTATCCTCGCCCTGGCCCGGCCCCGGAAGGATAAGCAGGTCCGGATCTATTCCCGGGATTTTCAAAACCTCTTCGAGTTCTCGCTCGATAAAATCAAGCCGGTCAAGGACAGCTGGGGCAACTACCCGATGGGGGTGGCGGAGATTCTCCAGGGTGAGAAGCTCAAGCTGAAAGGCTTCGAAGCGGTTTCCGAGAGCAATGTCCCGGTGGGGGCGGGGTTAAGTTCCTCCGCCGCGATTGAGCTCGTGAACGCCTTCATCTTCGCCACCTTTTCCAAGCTGAAGCTCGACCGGGTGAAAATGGCTCTCCTCTGCCAGAAGGCCGAGAACGAGTTTGTCGGGGTCAAGTGCGGGATCATGGACCAGTTCATCATCACCCTGGGCGAAAAGGACCGGGCCCTTTTCCTGGACTGCCGCGACCTTTCCTACCGCCTGATCCCGGTTCAGAGCGAAAAGGTGAAGCTGGTCATCACCAATACCAAGGTCAAGCGGAGCCTCGCGGGCTCGGAATACAACCAGAGGCGGGAGGAGTGCGGCGAGGGGGTGAATCTCCTCAAAAAGAAGCTGCCGAAAATCAAATCCCTCCGGGATGTCACCCCGGAAGACCTGGCGGAGCACCAGGAACTGCTTCCGGAAACGGTGCGGAAGCGCTGTTTCCACGTGGTGATGGAAAACGACCGGGTGACCCGGGCCGTCCAGGCCCTGGAAAAAGGCAGCCTGCGGGAATTCGGCCGGTTGATGATTGAGTCGCATAACTCGCTCCGGGACCTTTACCAGGTGAGCTGCCCGGAGCTCGACCTCCTGGTGAAAAACGCACTTTCCCTGAAGGGGGTTCTCGGCTCCCGGATGACCGGGGCGGGCTTCGGGGGCTGCACCGTGAGCCTGGTGGACGAGAAAGCCGTGGACGAGTTCCGGATCAAATCGAGCCGGGGCTACCAGAAGGAAACCGGCAAGGTCCCCGAGTTCTACGTCTGCCGGATTTCCGACGGGGTAAGAGAGGTCAAGAGCTGAACAGGTTAGGATTTCCTTAACCTCGCCTGCACCGCCGGGCTTTCGAGCTCACGGATGGCATCGGCGGCGATCCAGCGGGCCGACTTTGAATCGAGTTTCTGAATCTCCTTCGCGAGCTTGATCGCTTCCCGGTTCAGCCTGGGATTTCTCTTCCCGATATTTCTCAATGCCCAGTTGACCGCTTTTCTCACGAAATTCCGTTCATCCGTGGCCGCCTTTTTCATCAGCGGGAAAAACCGGATGAAATTCTTATCCGGGGCTTCTTTGTCATGCCAGGCCACGCTGGCGATCATGGCGAAGGCCGCCCGCTTGATGAATTCCTCGTCGCTTTTCGCCCACTGGTTAATTTTCTTTACCGTGAAGGGAACCCGGTCGAAAAGGTTGGAACATACCTGGTCGCAGACATCCCAGGACTGAAAATCCTTTACCCACGCGTCCATCTGCTTTTCGGTGACCTTTTCCGGCTCGTCCACCATTCCCGCGAGGAGCATCGCGTCGGGGATCCCGGTCTTCCAGAGCTTGAGGGCCAATTCATGATCCCGGCCAATCTCCTTTGCGAGCTTCCTGAGCTCCGGGACGGACACCCCCAGCCGCTTCTCCCCGGTGATTCCAAACCTGGCCAGGCCGGTGAGCTCCCCCGGCCGGGACTTGGATTTAAGCTTTTGGAGGACTTGGTCCAAATTCATGTCACGCTCCCAATTACTGTGTCATTCCCGACCTGATCGGGAATCCAGTATTTAAAACCAAAAATTAAAAATCTGGATTCCGGGTCAAGCCCGGAATGACAACCAGAGAACAGGAAAAGAGTTTTTTCTGCTTACTGCTTACTGCATACTGCCTACTGGGAGCGCAGGCTTCCCTCGACCACAATACCTCGGGATCTGATCGAAAAGCCTGCGGCTACCTGCATACTGCCTACTGCTTACCCTCCGGGTCGTCCTTCCTGAATCCCACGGACGGTGTTGAAGATGGCCTTGGCGTTCTCGAGGGGCATGGTGTGCTGGATCTCGTGGGTGGTGCCGAGGACGAACCTCCCCTTCCCGGCCGCGAGGCGGTAATTATCCCGGATCTCCCGGCTTAACTCCGCCGACGTCATGGACTCGCCTTTCAGGATATCTATCCCGGTGATAAAGGCGAGGCGGTTCCCGTATTTCTCGAAGGCGGGGGCAAATTTGTTGCCGGCCCCCGGCTGGAACGGCTGGAGCATGTCGATCCCGATTTCCACGTAATGCTCGAGGAAAGGCTCCTGGTAACCGCAGGAATGCAGGCAGACCAGCGCCCCGGCTTCGTGCGCGGCATCAACCAGGCGTTTCAGGCCGGGATACGTAAATTCCTTCCACATCTTCATCGAAATGAGCGGCCGGTCGTTCGACCCGTAGTCGTCCTCGATGTAGACGATGTCCGCGCCCGCCTCCACGCTCTTCCGGGCCACGACGATGTTGAAATCGGTCCACCTCTTGAGAAACCCCTTCATTTCCTCCGGGTGGTCGTAAAGGAAAAGCATGAAGCGCTCCATCCCGAGCATCGAGGTAGCGGTGAAATCCTGCACCCCCCAGACCTCGGCCGCGATGCAGGCTTCCGGGTTGCGCTGGCGGAATTTTCGGAAAACCCCGTAGAGCCGGTCATTATTGGGGTCGGGCAGGAGGTAATATTTCAAATCGTTCACGTCCTTGATCACCGGCTCGACCGCGTCGGGGTAGATGCCGCCGCCTACGGCGCGGCCGACCCCGTAAAAATCCTTCACTCGGATGTGCCCTTCCCGGTAGGAATAACCGGCGTACCGCCAGGGCGTGGCGAAGGAGACCAGCACCATGTCCCCGCCCAGCGCGAGCCCATATTCGTTGGCCCAGTTGAAGGAGTGAACGTCAAAAAGCAGGGGCAGGAAACGCCAGATCTCCGGGATCTCCTGGTCGCCGGGCCTTTCAAAGCGGTTCCAGAGGAACCGCGCCAGCCGGGTTACCCCGCGGCTTCTTCCCGGACGGTAGCGGGCCATGAGCCGGCAGCCGGCATGGGCGTTGATCCAGAAAAAAACCGGGACGCGGTCCACCGGCAGGCCCCTGGCCGCGGCGATCACCCTTTCCCGGGATGTCATCTTATCCTGCATTTGTGATCCTTATCCTATCAGCATAGGGCATAGAGCAAAGAGCATAGGGCAAAGGGTCAACACCCAGTTATTTCGAAGGGCTGTCTACTTAATTGTCATTCCGGCGAAAGCCGGAATCCAGAGTTATAAAGAATGAAGCTCCCCGCGGCAAGACCGCGGGGTATCTAAGGAATGTTCTTAAGTCGTCCGTCATCCCTGCGAAAGCAGGGATTCAGGGATTTCCGAAAAAACTGGATTCCCGCTTCCGCGGGAATGACAGAAATAAGGTAACCCCGTGGCAAGACCACGGGGAATTACAAGTTTAATAAAAAATCCCTGGATTCCGGGTCAAGCCCGGAATGACAACCAGAGCATTGAGTAAAGAATATTCCAGATTTATTTGAACTTTGAACTTTGACCTTTGACCTTTGAGCTTTTAACTACCTACCCTATGCTCTATGCCCTTTGCCCTATGCTATTTTTCCCTAATAGGCAGGAATGTCACCACCAGGACGGGAATCAGGATCAGGATCAGAAGGGTGACGATGATAATGGCCAGGCCGTTGACGATCCCGAAGTTCTGCGTCGCCTGGATCTTGGAAAAGGCCAGGCAGAGGAAACCCGCCATCGTGGTCACGTTGGAGGTGATGATCCCCCGCCCCACGATCTCGAGGCTTTCGGGCATTTTCCCGTCCGTCTTGCGGTAGCGGTAAATGAGGTGAATGGCCCCGTCGTCCCCCAGGCCGATGATCAGTCCCCCGGTCAGGACGGTCCCGTAGTCGAGAGGTATCCCGAAGGCCCCCATCACCCCCAGGACCATGAAATCGGCGAGGACGACGGTAATGGCGGTGAACAAGCCACTGCGGAAGGACCGCAACCCGATCCAGATCAGGACCAGGACGAAAAACGCCGCCAGGACGGAAGTCCGGGCCTGGCTCTGGAGGAGAAGCCGGTCGAAGATCTCGTAGAAGCTCGGCATCCCCATCTGCCGGACGAGGATCTCATTCCGGGAAGCGACCGCCGTATCCGGGATCCGGAGGCCTTCCAGCTTCGGGCTGAAGAAAGAGGGATAGCGGCCGAAGAGCTCCCCCAGAACCCCCCGGGCGCGCTTTTCGAAATGCTCGCCCAGTCCCGCGGGCAACGCCGGGCCGACAGCCCGGAAGGCGTTCTCGGTCTCGAGCTTCCGGATTTCCCCGGCCAGAAAGGATGCCAGGTCGCGGGCGGCGGTCTCCCCTTCCCCGGACGGGAGTCCGGCCAGGAGCGGGAGGAGCCGGGCGGCCAGGTTCTCCGGCCAGGATCGCGCTTCCAGATCCTCCGCGAGGATTCCCCGGATGCTCGCGCTGAGCTCGTCTTTCAACCGGGGATCGGCGAGAAAGAGGTCGGTTTCGATAAAATTCCGGGATTCCGAAACCACCCGGTCGATCTCCCCGGGTGGAATAACCAGGCGGGGCATCCGGTCCAGCGCGGCCGCGAGCGCGGGTATGAGTTCCGGGCCGATTTTGTAATTGGAGTAATAGGCGGCCAAGCCGGCGATTTCCTCCGCCGCCCCGGCGATCTGAACCTTCCGGAGTTCTTTCCCCGCCTCCGGGAAAATCTTGGCCCGGTCCAGCGTGACCAGCTGAGGCCCGGCGTGGTCCGCAATCAGGCGGTCCACATCCAGGGCGGCTTTCTCCAGCTCGGTGGAATCCTCCTTGCGGGTATAAGCGGAAATGATGCTGTTCTGATGCTTGGGGGTGACCAGGTTCTTGAGCAGGGGGTCGCCCTCGATCAGGAGCCAGAGGGAGGCCACCTTTTCCCGGCTGTCGGGGATGGAATAGGAGCCGTTGAAAACATAATTTTCCTCGGCGATCAGGGAAGCGATGGAGGTATAGCCCGAGAACCCGGCGAGGGAATGGTGCCGGTTCTCCATCTCGATCATGGCCCGGAGCACGGCCGGCTCGTTGAGGTCACCCTCGAAGTAAAGGGTCTGGGGATAGGAGCCGCCGAAATGCTCCCGGAGGATGCGGGAGGCCTCGCGGGGCTGGCTTTTCTCCGGGAGCATCTCGAGGATGTTGCTCGAGGTCCTGATCTTGGACATCCCGAAAACGGCCAGGATCATAATCAGGACAAAGATGCCGACCAGGGTCAGCCGGTGGCGGAGGGCCAGTTCCCCCAGGCGGCGGGCCCCGAGGCCGAGGAGGTCGGGGTGCGCGTCCGGCAGGTGCGGCCGGGAGATCTTTTCGGGCTTTAAATAAGTAAGAATCGCGGGCAGGAGGGTGAGGGAGAGGACCAGGGAAAGGGCGAGGCCGATCGCGATCTCGAAGCCGAACCACTTGAGGATGGCGATCTTGGTCAGGGCGAAGGTGGCCAGGCCGGCGATGGTGGTCAGGGAGGAAACGGTGATCGGCAGGCCCAGGTCGAAGGCCGGGGGCTCCCCCGGCGGCGTGCCCGCGAACCGGTTCAGGACATGGACCGCGTATTCCGATCCCATCGCGAACATCAGGACGATTACCGCCGGGGTCATCACGTTGAACGGCCAGCCGCAGATCACCATGATCCCCGAGATCCAGATCGAGACGATCACCACGATCAGGACCGGGAGGAACACGCCCCAGAAGGTGCGGAAGCTGAGGAACAGCACCAGGAGAATCATCAGGATGGCGAAGGGGGCCACCAGGGTCAGGTCCTGGTTCATGAACTGGTTGATGTAAACCGTGTAGACGGGATCCCCGCCGAGATAAATCTTCCGGGTATCCCCTTCCCGCTCCAGGATGTTCTTGATCTTTTCCGCCACCACCACCTCGTCGGCCTCGTCCATGATGTTGACCAGGATGGCGGCCAGGCGCCCGTCGTCGGAGACCAGGGAGCCGGCGTAGAGCTCATGGTCCAGGACATACTGGCGGAACCGGGCCAGCGATTCGGGGGTGGTTCCCGCCCGTTCGCCCAGGCGGGTGACCTCCAGCGTTTCCCCCTCCTTCCGGAAATCCAGGACGTTGGAGAGGCTTAACACGCTGAAAACCCCCTCGACCCCCTCCAGGGTCTCGGTGACCTTCCTGATCCGGTCCAGGGACTCGGGGGTGAAAACATCGCCCAGGTCGAGCACGACCAGGGCCACGCCGGAGGCGGAAAAGAGGGTGTTGACCTTTTTATAAAGGATGGTGACCGGGTCGTTTTCCGGGAGCCAGGTGTCGTAATCGTTATTGACCTTAAGGCGCACCGAGATCAACCCGAAGATCACGGTCAGGACTAACGCCGAAATGATGGTTAATAACCGGCGGCGGCGGAAGAAAAGCTGGGCGCGGTGCCAGCGGGAATCATCCTGGTTTTGTTCGTGATTCGGCTCGGTCATTTTGGAAATCTCCTCTGGCCGTCCCCCGGACATATCCCGGGGAAACGTTTGAAGGCTTATTATAGGAAATCCGCGCGGAAATAATCAAACCTGGTCCGCATTTTTAGTGGCCGGCGAAATCGGATAGAATTGACCAGCGAATATTCCTGGGAGACCGGAGAGTTAGTGAAAAATCCGATTTTCACTAAAAAGACCCCCGGGAAAAACAGTTGCAAAATTCCTTTAAGGGGCGTAATAAATAACTAAGGAGTTGAGAAATTATGCCGATTTTCAACAAGATGAAGGGCAGCCTGATGCTCGGATACGTGAGATTTTTCAAATCCCTGAAAAATGAAAGGCTCAACGCCTATTTAAACGAGGAGGACAAGAAAATCCTGAAGGAGAGGATCCTCCAGTCCTCCTGGTACCCGGGGGAAACCGCCCGTCATATCATTAGAGCCCTGTTTGAAGTGGTCGGCCAGGGGAATCCCGAAGCCTCCCGCCAGTGGGGCAAGTTTTCCGCCCTTTCCATCATCCCGACAACCTATAAGTCTTTTCTCAAACCGGGTGACCCTTTTGAAAGCCTAAAAAACTTCCGCCGGATCTTTCTCACTTTCGTGGACATGGATGGTCTGAAAATGGCGGAGGAAAAACCGGGTCTGGGCAAGTTTTACATCCTCGATCCGGGGGATGATCCGATTATCGTGCCCTTCGCCTACATGATGGCCGGATTTGTCGAGGGCCTGCTCGAACTGGCGGGAGGAAAGGAAATCAACTGCGCGGTTAAAAGGGAGGTCTATGAAGGCAAAAACGCGTACCTTGGCCTGGTAACCTACCAGGCCAAGGGAAAATAGGTAGTAGAGAGCAAAGCGCAAAGAGTAGAGAGCAAAGAGTTAAAAGCCAAAAGAAGAAAACCGCAAACCGAAAAAAACAAACCCATAAGGAGTCGGACATGAGCTTTCGATTCATAACCCGCTTTTCCCTATTAATCGCTTTCAGTTTCATCGCCGCTTGCGCGGCCGGGCCGGAGCGGGCCGCCCTCGGCCAGGGGGAAGGATATAACTGTGAAACCCCCGTAAACACCGCCGCCGGCCAGGTCAGGGGTTCGATTGATAAGGAAGGAAATACCTGCCTCTGGAAAGGCATCCCCTACGCCGCCCCCCCGGTCGGCGATCTGCGCTGGAAGGCCCCGGCGCCGGCCCCGCCCTGGAACGGGGTGCGCGACGCCACCCGCTGGGGAAACGCCTGCGCCCAACTCAGCATGTATAAATTCGCCAACCATGTCCCGGCGCCCTACTCGGAGGATTGCCTGAACCTGAATGTCTGGCGCCCGAAAAATCCGGGGACCTTCCCGGTGATGGTCTTTATCCACGGCGGCGGCTTCGTCCTCGGGGCGGCGGCCACCCCCATGTATTTCGGCGACCGCCTGGCCGCCAACGGCAACGTGATCGTGGTCAGCATCAACTACCGCCTGGACGCCTTCGGTTTCCTTGCCCTCGAGGAGCTGGCCCGGGAGGACCCGAGCCGAAGCACCGGAAATTACGGGATCCTGGACCAGATCGCGGCCCTGAAATGGGTGAGGGAAAACATCGCCAATTTCGGAGGTGACCCGAAAAATGTCACCATCTTCGGGCAGTCGGCCGGGGGATTCAGCGTCTGTACCCTCCTGGCCGCCTCCCCGGCCAGGGGTCTTTTCCAGCGCGCGATCATCGAGAGCGGCGGGTGCGAAATCGCCTGGCCCCTGGAAAAAGGTTTTGAGACAGGAAGGTGGGCGGCCCGGGAACTCGGCTGCCCGGCCGGCGATCTCTCCTGCCTGCGGAAGAAAAGCACCCGGGAGATCCTGAAAAAGCTCGGGCTCTCCTTCATCGAGTCCATGCAGGGGAAGGGCCTGCGCTTCATGATCCACCAGGACAATTACCTTCTTTCCGGGACCGCCCTTTCTTCCATCCAATCCGGCAACTTTAACAATGTCCCCCTGATGCTCGGAAGCACGCGCGACGAATTCCAGGTCTGGTCCTTGCTCGGGGGAAAGGGGGTGAAAACCCCCGAATCCTACGCCGTCAAGGTGCGCCAGGTCTACGGGCCGGACGCCGAGATTATTCTCAAGCTTTATCCGGCGGAAAACTACGCGAACCCGGGGCTCGCCTACGCGGATATCCTCTCGGACCGGTCCATCAGTTGCCCGATCCTCACGACTGCCCGGGTGGTTTCACCACATCAAAAAGCCGTTTATTTATATCGTTTCGATTATGACGAGACACGTTTTAACCGGGCGGTGGGCGCCATGCATGGGGCCGAGCTTCCCTTTGTTTTCCAGAGTTTTGACCGCTGGCCGATGCGCTTCCTCTTCAGCGCCGACGACCGGGCCAAGGCGATGTACCTGTCCCGGATTGTCCAGAATTACTGGGCCAAATTCGCCCGGACCGGAGATCCCAATCCTGAAGGCCAGGTCACCTGGCCCCCGTTCACGCTCGATCATCCCGAAACCATCGTTTTCGATCAGAAGATCAACTGGGCGGGGACGGACAACCGGGAGAAATGCGCCTTCTGGTCGGAATTCAACAAAACCCATCCGCCCATCTTCGCCCCCGGACAGATTTAAATGGAAAAAGTTATCAGTTTCAGCGAAGCATTTCCCGGACGAATCGCATTAAAAGCTTTTTCAGGCCATGATGTCCGCGGATAAGGATCACGTGGGATCCCTAAAGAAGGCCCTCCTAAATCTACGGGTATAGTCGGGCCGAGAAGTTCAAATCCTTTTGAAATTTCTAATTTCTAATGACGAATTTCTAATCAATGACTAATCAAAATGTCTAATTTCTGATTTTTCTATTGGGCATTGGGATTTAATTAGAAATTAGAAATTAGTCATTAGTCGTCAGTCATTGGTCATTTCTATAAAGTTATGATCTGCCCATCGACCCCTTCCAGGCTGGGGTGATGACCTTCCCGCGTTCCCTCGGGGGTAATCCGGTGCGCGAAGGAAACTGAAGACTTCCGGAATTTCCCGGGCTTCTTGCCCTTCATCCTTTCCTGCCAGCACCTCACCTCTTCCACCACCTCGTCCGGATGGTCCGCCACCGTGAAGATGCAAAGGTCCGAGGGAGCGATGTTGTGGTAGCCGCGCAGCACCACCTTGTCCATCCACTTGACCAGCCCCTTCCAGAATTTGCTCCCGTAGAGAATGATCGGGAAGGGATCGATCTTTTGCGTCTGGATCAGGGTCATGGACTCGAAAAACTCGTCCAGGGTGCCGAAGCCCCCGGGAAAGCAGACAAAGGCGACCGCGTATTTGACGAACATCATCTTGCGGCAGAAAAAATAATGAAAAGACATGGAGACATTCTGGTAAGGATTGGCTTTCTGCTCCTTGGGCAGGGCGATGTTCAGGCCGACGGACCTGCCTTTCACCGCGTAGGCCCCCCGGTTGGCCGCCTCCATGATTCCGGGACCTCCCCCGGTAATCACGGCAAAACCCTCCTGGGCGAGCTTTTTCCCCACCTCCTGGGCGTCCCGGTACATCGGGTCCCGGCGGCCGGTCCGGGCCGATCCGAAAATCGAAACCCCCGGGCCCAGGCCCGAGAGCAGGGAAAAACCGTCCACGAGTTCCGACAGGATTCGAAATACCCGCCAGGTTTCCTCCGCCGCGTATTCCGGGGTTTTTCCGCTCGCCATAAATCCCCCCCTTCCTTCAGCAATAACCAAGCACCAAATCCCAATAACCAAACTTAAGAAAAAACTTGAATGAGACCGTTGTGAAACATAGGAAGATTCTTCACCCCGCCAAGGGCGGGGTTCAGAATGACAAAGTTGGCTTTTTGCAGCGGTTTGCGAATAAGTTTATTACCTTTTTTTCCAGATTTTTATTTTGTTTCTCTTGTTTGGAAATTGGTACTTGGTCATTGGGATTTGTTTGGTGATTGCCTGCCCTGAGCGGAGTCGAAGGGGTGCTTGGTCATTGGTTATTGCTTTTCTTTATGATTCCTGCGAGGTGAGGAGCTTCATCAGCTTGGGAGCGACGAAAAGGCGGTCCCGTTTTTTGCCCGTGGTTTCCCTCAGGATCCCGATCTCGACCAGCCTCTGGACCCCCTTCTTGACCGAGTTGAAAGGAAGGTTCCACTTGCGGGAGAGACCGGCGACCGAAATCACCGGGTTGAAAAAGACCTCCTCGATCAGGCGCTGGGCCGCCCCGGGGATTTTCTTGGTCCGGCCCAGGCCGGTTTGATATTCGGCGTGCAGCAAGATGATCTTGCGGGCGTCGGCCAGCGCCGCCCGGGCCTGGTGGGCCACCCCGCGGAGGAAAAACTCGAGCCACCCCGGCCAAGCGCCTTTCTGGCTCACCCCCAGGAGTTTCTGGTAATAATCATCTTTGAACTTGTCGAAGAACTCCGAGAGATAGAGGATCGGCTGTCCCAGGAGGCCCTTTTCCCGGAGGAAAAAGGTGACCAGCAGTCTCCCGATCCGGCCGTTGCCGTCGGTAAAGGGATGAACCACCTCGAACTGGTAATGGACCAGGGCGCACTGGATTAAAAGCGGCTCCACCGGCTTGGATTTGAGATACTGGTCCAGCGCGTCCAGCACCGGTTTGAGCTCCTCCACCGGGGGGGGGACAAAGGTGGCTTCGTAGAGCGACCGCCCCGGGGGGCCGATCCAGTTCTGCCGGCGCCGGACCTCTCCCGGCAGGTCATCCTCCCCCTTGAGCCCTTTAAAAAGTATTCCGTGGATCTCGCAGAGCAACGGGATGGAAAGCGGCAATTCCTTCAACCGCTCCAGGCCATAGTCGATGGCCCGCACATAGTTCTGAACCTCCTGGACATCGGAACGCGTGGATTCCTCCGCCCCTGAGGCCTCAAAGAAAAACAGATCGCTGAGGGAGGCCTGCGTCCCCTCGATCCGCGAGCTGGAGACCGCCTCCCGGCGGACGTAGGGTGAAATCAGGATATTGGGGTTGGGGAGCAGACTCCCCGCCCCGGAAAGTTCGCCCAGCGCCCGCTCCGCCTCGGAAATAAGTTGGACAACGGCGCCATCATATTCTATCGGGGGAGGCAGGGTATTGGGGACATACGCCCAGTATCCCTGCCGGGTCTGGATAGTTTTGCCGGAAGGCGAATTGTTAAAATCCTGGGGATTCATATAAATCAGTCTGAAGTCTTAAGTTCAAAGTTCAAAGTTCAGGGTTCAAGGTTAAGTTTATCAACTTGGAACGTTGAACCTCTGGATTACTTTTGTTTTCTTTGCTTTCCAACCTTTTAACCGTGAACTGTGAACTTTGAACCTGCTTATATATAAGGAAGCGTCCTTATTTCTACATCCTTCAATAAGGATTCCCCCTATTGAATGATTATATCATATCCTGAAATAACGGGAAGGGTCAAAAATTATAACTAAGGAGGTCAAGGCTTGGACTGAAAGCCTGACCTTCATCTTTGAAATCAGCGGGATTGTTCAGCAACCCCACCCGGCCCGGCGGCAACGATGCCAAGGATCTGGCTTCGCCCCAGATATAAAAATACCCGATGACCACTGCCACCCCGACGGCGACTCCCCCGCTCCCGATGATGATATATCCGGAAGGCGAAGTAACCGAGAAACTCCAAGACGCCCGCGCCGGGGTGGGAGCTAAAGCGATTCCCAGGGCCAAAACGATTCCGGCTAGAAAAACCTCGGATCTTTTCAGAAGTGATTTTTTCATTGGCATCTGCCTCTTTTCGAAAAGACTTCCGTGGATACTGAAATCATCTTAGCGAATTTCATGAAAAAAGCGAAGATGGGTTTTTAATTTTAAAATTCAAATGGTAAAGATCAAATTTCGGTTTTTCTGTTTTTTCTACTCCGAAATTCGGGATTTAATTGCCGGTAGATCAATATTAGGGATTTTGGATTTCATTTGGAATTTGGGCTTTGACATTTGGAATTTTTTATTGAGGGGGTTATCCTGATCAATATGAAAGTCGGGAGGAGAAAGGGCGAATGCCTGCTCGCGGGGAAAACCGTCGCGGGGATACCGGCCCTGATCCTGGAAAACGACTACATTTTTCTCACGCTCATCCCCGAGGCCGGGGGCAAGATCCAGGAATTGATCTTCAAACCCACCGGGAACGATTTCGCCTGGCACAGCCCCGTCACCCCGCTGCGAATACCGGAATACGGCTCGGAATTCGCCCCCTACGACTCCGGCGGGTTCGATGAAATGCTTCCCACGGTGGGCGAGTGCGACTGGCGGGGCGCCCGCCTGCCCGATCACGGCGAGGCCTGGCAGCTTCCCGCCCGCGTGACGGAGGAGGTTTCCGAACCGGAACGGGTCGGGGTCAAAACCGAATGGATCCTGAAAGCCTCTCCTTTTCTCATGGAACGCACGATCAGTTTGAGCGGGGGTGAATCCCGGGTCCGATTCGACTACCGGATCAAAAACCAGGGCCACAAACCCTGGGAGTTCATCTGGGCCCTGCACGCGAGCGTCGCCCCGGGGGGAAAGGTCCGGAAAGGCACCCGGCTCTTCCTGCCCCGCGCCACCCGCCTGAATGTCTGGTGGTCGAAAGACGAGCGCCTGGGCCGCCAGGGCAACTGGCTGAACTGGCCGAAGGAACTGGACAAGCGGGAGAAAAAGGTCGACCTCAGCACCCTGGAAGGGGAAGCTGGTTTCGCGGAGAAACTCTTTACCGAGGAATTGAAGGAAGGCTGGGTGGCCGCCCTCGAACCTGAAACCCGCGAGGCGATCGGCTTCAGCTTTTCCCCGGAGGAACTGCCCTACGCCGGGATCTGGCTGAACCAGGGGGGCTGGCGCGGTTACTGCCAATTGGGCCTGGAGGCCACCAGCACGATGGGGGACAACCTGGAACAAGCGGTAAAAAAATATCAGAAGAGATACGCCCGGCTCAACCCGGGGCAGTCGGCCTCCTTCGGTCTCTGGGTCAGCCTGGGCCAGGGGATGGACAGCATCGGCTCGATCACCCCGGCCGGCACCTTTATCGAACCGGGCCTGAAGCTCAAGGCCGGTTACATCAAGGGCGCCCTGGTGGCGCCTTTCCGGGGAACCCTGGAAATCATCGAGCAATCCCAGCCCGACGACATCCTGTTCCGCGAGTTTTTGATCCCCTATAAAAAATGCGAGATTTCGCTCCTGGGGAGCACCCGCAAAAATTACAGCATTATCTTGAAACACTGGCAGGGAGACCTGGTTGACTCCATCAGCCTCAAGCAAGCTCAAAGGTGAAAGGTCCAAGGGAATTTACGATTGACGAATGACGATTGTCGAATGAAAATCAAAATAATCAACAACTGAAATGATAAACCTTAAATATATAAATTTACGATTGACGAATGACGACTTGTCCCGAGGCGGATTTTACCGAGGGATTGTCGAATGAAAATCAAACCAATTGTCAATCTGCAATCTACAATCGTCAATTGACATGACAAACAAACCTGACAGCTTATCCCCGCGTCTCCGCCTGATTTTCTTCATCGGGATCGGCGTGGCCCTCCTGTTGACGGTCTATTACCTCCGCACCGTCCTGGGCCCGTTCTTTCTCGCCTTGGTGATCGCCTATGTCCTCGACCCCGTGGTGACCAAGATGGAGGCCAGGCGCGTTCCCAGGTCTCTGGCCACCCTGCTCATCCTGCTCCCCTTCCTGGCCCTTGTCGCCCTGGCTCTCTGGTTTCTCATCCCTTTCCTCTTCCGTGAAATCGCCGGCCTCATCCAGAACTTTCCCAACTACGTGGAAAGCGTCCGGCGCCTCGTCATCTCCTGGACCCATCTCGAGGCCGATACCAGCGCTCAGGAGCTCCTCCAGACCGGGATGAATTACCTCCGGGAGAAAATGCAGATCGACACCACCCGGGTGGTCCAGCCCCTGTCGGGGCTCCTGCTCGGGCTTCTTTCCAATACCGTCGCCCTCATCACCTGGGCCTTCGGCCTTTTCATCGTTCCGGTTTTCTCCTATTACCTCCTCCAGGATATGGACCGGATCAAGACCCAGGCGGTTTCCTACTTCCCCCCCGATTACCGAAAGAGCTGGGTGGAATTCCTCGGCGAGATCGATACGGTCCTCTCCGGTTTCATCCGGGGACAGCTCACGGTCTGCACGATCCTGGCCGGGCTCTACAGCCTGGGGCTCTTTTTAATCGGGATCGATTACGGCATCCTCGCGGGGATTTTCACCGGTTACGCCTTCGTCGTCCCCTACGTGGGGACGATCGCGGGGGCGCTCCTCTCCCTGATTCTTTCGGTCGCCACCTTCGGGGTGGACTACCATCTCGCCCTCGTGGCGGGTTGGATCGCCCTAGTCCAGCTGGTGGAAAGCTACTACCTTACCCCCAAAATCGTGGGAGGCAAGGTCGGGCTGGGGGTGATCGAGGTTATCCTGGCCATCCTGGTCGCGGGCAAGATCTTCGGATTCCTGGGGGTGATTATCGCCGTGCCCCTGGCGGCCTCCTTCAAGGTGATCCTGAAGAAACTGCTCGACTCCTATCAAAATTCCCGCCTGTTCCGCACCGCATCAACAACAAAATAATCCAAAGTTTTTATCGTCTTTCGGTTGGGGTTGCGCTGCTCGTTTCGTCATTCGGGTTGAGTCTTCCGGTTCTTAAACCCCAAACCGATTAACGTAAACCTAAACCAGCCGCTTGTCCTGAGCGAAGTCGAAGGGCGCAACCGTCAGACGTTTAACGAGTTTCATTTTTCGGGTTTCGAGTTTGGCGCTTTGCTCTTTGCCCTTCGCGCTCCGCGCTCAGGGCAGGGGGATTTTTTCGAGGTTCTTGATCCCGATCCGGATCGGCACGATGAAGGCCACCACGTTTAAAACCGCCGCCCCGACGAAAAAGACCGCGAGCCCGAGCCAATCCCCAGCGGTGATGGGAATGCCCCGGAAGTAGGACATGAAGTAGACGTAAACCGGCCGGGCCTCGAGCGCCACCACCACCCCGATGAAAGCCATCGAGATGAGCATGTATACCACCCCGCCGTACCCGGCGGCGATCTTGGCCGGGTTTTCGATTTCAAACCGGGGATAGGCGGCGCCGACCCCGATGGCCAGGCCGACAATCCCGAAGGTCATGAAGAACATCGTGATCGCGGAGAGGTAATTCATGAAGCGGGAGACCTGGAGCAGATGGTTGGAGAAAATGATGAGAATCTCCGAAAGGATGAGGAGCGGGAAGATCATCACCCCAAACTTGGCCCAGATCACCTGCCGGGCGGAGAGAGGCGAGGAACGGATGATCCAGAAGGCCCTCCCTTCCATGCTCACCATCGGGAAAACGAAGCGCGCGGAGAGGGCCGCCAGGACAAACCCGGCCAGGGCCAGGTTCAAAAACGAGATCAGGTTCTGGACATAAAAGGTCGGCATTCCCGCCCGGGCCAGGGGAATGGCCTTGAAGTTGTAAAGGTAGACCGTGACCAGGGCGGCCAGGAGAAAAAGCTGGGACCACTGGGTGGTATCCCGGAAAAAAAACTTGACCTCCTTGGCGAAGATCGCCCGGGTGGGGGGCGAGAAGGGCAAAGTCAGCAGGGAGAGCACGTAATCCAGGGGGGTCCGCCGGAAATAACCCGAGCGCTTGGCCTCCTGCGAGCGGGAGAAACCCCGCCGGTACATCCCCTGATGCAGCCACTCGGCCAGGACCACGAAGGCCAGGCTGGTGGACACCAAAAGGGCCAGGGACAGGAAACCGTTCCCACCCGGCCAGCCGTTCAGGGCGGGCAGGATCGCGTTGGTAGCCCATATGTAAGGGTGATAACTCGCCGCCGGGATTTTCATGGCGGCGAAGTAACTGAGCGCGTTCTGGAAGGCGTCCGGGTCCACCAGACGCTCGGGGCGGAGCAGGCGGAACATCAGGTAGACGGCGATGAAAATCAGGAGGGCCAGGAAGAGCAGGATCTCCCGGGTGCGCCGGGCCGGAAAGAGGTTGACCAGGAGCAGCGTCACCGATGCCCCGATCGTGCCTGGGATCAAAAGGAAAAAAGCGAGAACCAGGGGAAACCAGAGGTAATAAAAAAGCGGGGAGGCGTGCACCACCCCGTAGGCCAGGAAAATCGGGAGCCCGAAAAAAATCACCATCCAGGAGGATTCCAGGAGCGATTCGGTAAAGCGGGCGAAGAACAGGGCCAAGGGGTCGGCCGGGACCTGATTCAGAAGATCAAGCTCATCGGCCAGATAATAAGTCGAAAGCGCGGTGATGATGTTCGAAATGATCAGGATGCCGAAAAACACCAGGAAGATCATGGAAAGGAGCTTGGCGGCCAGGAGGGGGCCGATGACCTCGATTCCCTGGAAGTAGCGGAGCACCTTGACGAAGGCGTAAAAAGTGAAGCCCCAGACCGAAATCCCCAGAAGCCCGAGGGCGGCGGTGCGGAGTCGGGCCCCCGGCTCGAGCCGCCGGGTCCGGTTCCGGAAGGAATAATAGGCGGGCTTAAGCAGGAGTGGATACTGCCGCATCGAGCTTCTCCGGCTCTTTGAGGGGAGCCGTCAGCTTCAGGAAGACCTCTTCCAGCTTCTCGTCGCCCGAACCGACCCTTTTCTTCAATTCGTCGGAGGTCCCGACCGCGATCAGGGAGCCAAGGTGAATGATCCCGATCCGGTCGGAGATTTCCTCCGCCACGCTCAGGGTATGGGTGGAGAGCAGGATAGCGCAGCCCTTCCGGCGGTATTCCTGGAAGATATCCTTGACCAGGCGGGTGGCCCGCGGGTCGAGGCCGACAAAAGGCTCGTCGATCACGATGGCCTTGGGCTCGTGGAGGAGGGCCGAGACCATCACCAGCTTTTGTTTCATCCCGTGGGAGTAGCTTTCGATGAGTTCATCCCTCCAGTCGGAGAGGTCAAAAACCTCCAGGAGCCGGTCCATCTCCATCTTGGCTTTCCGGTCTTCCAGGTTCCAGATCTGGGCGATGAACCGGAGGAACTCTTCCCCGGTCAGCTTCTGGTAGAGAAAGGGACGGTCGGGGATGAAACCGATGATCTGGCGGGCGGCCACCGGCTCCTTCAGGACATCGTATCCGAAGACCCGGGCGGTGCCTCGGGTGGGCCGGATCAGGCCGCCGATGATCCGAAGCGTGGTGGTCTTGCCCGCCCCGTTGGGCCCGAGGAAGCCGAAGATCTCCCCGGCCTGGACGGAAAGGTTCAGGTCCTTGACGGCGGCGAGCTTGAAATACTGCTTGGTCAGGTTAACGGTTTCGATCATCGTAGATATTTTAGGGGCCGGGCCACCCTCTTTCAATGACCAACGTAGGTCAAGCACCAATTACCAAATCCCAATAACCAAACCATATTAGGCGTCCTCAATAATTACGCATTTGTCGTCATTCCCGCGGAAGCGGGAATCCAGGCGAAAAAATAACTGGATTCCGCATCAAGCATGTCCTCGACCTGATCGGGGATGCGGAATGACAGAATTGAAAATCCCCCCTCCGGGTCCGCTTCCAGCCCGTAGGGGGATGGCTTACAGGCCGGAGGGTAGACCCTCCCGGTCGGAGACTCCATCCCCCTTTTTACAAAGGGGGAGCGCAGACTTTCTCTTTTTTAAATTTATGAATCAGAAATTGACATTGGAAAAATATCCCTCCAGAATTTAGGACATGCAGGAAAAGGTTGCCATCATCGGCGCCGGGGCCTGGGGAACGGCGCTCGCCAAGGTTCTCGCCGAAAAGGGGGAAAAAGTCGCCCTCTGGGTCCGGGAGCCGGACCTCGCGGAAAGGATCTCCAGTAAGCACGAGAACGACTTTTACCTCCCCGGGATAAAATTGCCGAAAAAGATCCAGGCCACGCCGGATGTCGCCGAGGCGATCTCCGGGGCCGATTTTCTGGTCTTCGTGGTCCCCTCCCGCTTTCTTCGTAAAGTGGTCAAAACGGCTTCAGAAAAGATTAAAGGCGAGGTGATCGCGGTCAGCTGCACCAAGGGGCTCGAGGAAAAAAACCTCTCGGCGCCCGCGGAGATCCTACATCAGTCCTTCCGGGCCCGCGGGATCACCGCCCCGATCGTGGTCCTCTCCGGCCCCAGCTTCGCCCGGGAGGTGGCCCAGGGCGTCCCCACCGCCGTGGTCTCGGCCTCCAACGACCGGGAGGCGGCCGAAAAGGTGCAGAAACTTTTTTCCAACCCCCTTTTCCGGGTCTACACCAACCCCGACCCGATCGGGGTAGAGATCTCCGGGGTCCTGAAAAACGTGGTGGCCATCGCGGTGGGAATTTCCGACGGACTCGGACTCGGCCTGAATACCCGGGCGGCCCTGATCACCCGCGGGCTCGCCGAGATAACCCGGCTCGGGGTCAAGCTCGGGGCCAATCCCCTGACCTTTTCCGGGCTTTCCGGGATGGGGGACTTGGTTTTAACCTGCACCGGGGACTTGAGCCGCAACCGCCAGGTCGGCCTGGCCCTGGCCCAGGGGAAAAAACTTGACGAGATCCTCGCGGGCATGAAGGCCGTGGCCGAAGGGGTGAGCACGGTCAAGGCGGTCCGAAAGCTCGCCCACAAGATCGGGGTGGAAATGCCGATCGTGGAACAAGTTTTCGCGGTCCTCTATAAAAACAAGGAACCCATCCAGGCGGCCAGCGACCTGATGGCCCGCAGGTTGAAATACGAGCACGAATCCATCGGCCGGGGCTGGCCGGAATGAACAAAGAAAAAAGAGAACGGTGGTTAGGTGGCTGGGTTGTTTGGTGGCTAGATCGTTAGGAAAAAACGAGCCGCCTTCCCGCCTTGCCCGAGGCTCGGCCAGGGAGACGATCGCTCGGGTCGGCCAGGGCGCAACCTAAAATCGATTTACGAAAATTCTGTTTGCCTTAATCTCCCGTATCCAAATTCAAATTAATCGTCATCGCGATCGTCGCCAGTTTTATCCTTTTCAGCTCCGCGCTTTTTCTCAAGTCGTACCTGTCGGTACCGGATGACTGGATTCAATTTATTCTCGTCTGCTTCATTCTTTCTTTCTTTAATTTTCCGCGGTCGGCGGCTTGTCCCGAGTCACTGCGAGGGGTCAGTGGTCTGTTTTTTCCCTGGCTGTTTGGTTTTCTAGACAATCTAACCACCTAGCCACCCAACCACCTTCTTTTTCTAAACTTCTAGCGGTATTTTCCGTGCTTCTTGGTGTACTCGATCATGGCCCGGAGGTTCTCGGGTTTGGCCTCGTCCAGCGCCGTGCCGGTGGCCATGATGAATCCCCCGCCCTTCCCCACCTTCTCGATCAGATGCTGACAGTATTCCTCCACCTTTCGGGGTTCGGCCGAGATCATGAGCGAGGAAGGGATATTCCCAATCATGCAGATCCGGTCGCCGATCACTTCCTTGGCCTTGACCATGTCGGTCTGGTCGAAGAACCAGGCGGTCCGGCCCGGGGGCAGTTCAGCGAGATACTTAAGCCTCAAGTTATAGCTACCCTCGGCGAAGGGCATGGGCACGCACCCCTCCTCGATCAAGCCGAGGATGACCTTCTTCAGGGTGGGCCAGTAGAACTTCTGGAACTGGGCGTCGGACATGAAGCTGTCCGCCCCCTTGTGCAGCGGTATGGTGACCAGGGGGTTGCCGGTGGAGTTAGCGTCCCTTACGCCCCACCTGATCATGATCGGAACCAGCCTTTCCACCGCCTGCAGGATTTTGTCCGGCCGCCGGTACATGTCCATCATGATCGCGTGGGTGCCCCGCAGGGTGTCGCCGAGAACGTCGAAGGGCGCCCCCGACATCCCGCCCGCCCCATTCACGTAGCCCCGGTTCTTGACTTCTTGCTCGAATTTTAAAATCTCCATCAGCCAGGCGAGAGCCTCCTTCCCCGCGACCATCAGGGTCTCGAGGGTTTCTTGGACCTCCGGCCGCCCGAAGTAGATCAGGTTCTGGGCCAGGCTGGTGATCCCAATGATCTCGGAAAAGGGCCGGAGCTTCTGGAAACCGGCGAACCCGCCGATGATACGGGGGAGGTAGACGCGCAGGAAGAAATCCGACGGGTCGTTGATGAGGTCATCGTATTCCTCGGCCTTCATGTACTCCCCCTCCACGCACTGGTAGGGGGCCCGCTCGGAAACACCCCGCCCGGGCCAGCGGTACATCTTGTATTGAATGATATCGAGGAGCTTGCCGGAGATGGCCAGGAAGGGGCCGACATAGACGTCCGGCTCGTATTCATAAACGTATTTCTTCCAGGCCTCCATCGCCTTCCCGTAATCGTACATCGCGTCCTTGTAGGTAATCCCGGCGAGATGCGCGGGGAGGAAAGTGAGCAGGGGGTAAACCGGGATCCGGTCCGGCTTTTTTTTGAGCTGGATCGCGTCTATCAGCCGGTTCGCCCTGGCCTGGTAGGCCGCTTGGGCTTCCGGGCTCTCGAAATTGGCGTTTTTCGGGTTGAGCCAGGTCTGGAAGCGGGTCTCCAGTCTTTCCTCCGCCGTCATCTTTTGCCACTGTTTCTGATCCATGATCTGGTTCCTCAGGTCTATCTCGTCTATTTAGTCTATCTGGTCTATCTGGTTTCTCTGGTTCAAGGTTCAGGGTTCAACGTTCAGCGTTATTGATAGCGGCCAAGCAGACCTTCGGCTCCCAGGCATGCTTCGCTTCCAAGAACGCAGGCTGAAGCCTGCGGCTACCGTCTTGTTTGGTCATTGGGATTTAGTCATTGGGATTTGATTAGAAATTAGGTCAATTAGAAATTCGTCATTTACTTAAGAATCCCTTGGCCAATTTTACCGCCTCGATGGCGTCCCGGCCGAAGGCGTCGGCCCCGGCATATCTCCGGATCTCCTCGTCCACCTGGCCTCCGCCGATCATGATCTTGACCTTGTTCCTGAGGCCGGCGGCCTCGATGGCCTTGATCGTCTCCTTCATCGCGTCGAAAGCCAGGGTCAGGAACCCGGAGAGGCCCACGATGGGCGCCCCGGTTTCCTTGATCTTGTCCACGAAGGCCTGCGCGGGGATGTCGATTCCCAGGTCGTGGACCTTGAAGCCGTTGATGTCGAGCATGAAGACCACGATGTCTTTCCCGATGTCGTGGATGTCCCCCGCCACCGTGCCGAAAACCACCTTGCCGATCCGCTTCATCTCATGGCCGGCCTTGAGCTTGGGCTCCACCATCTTGACCACCTGCCGGAGAATCTCCCCGGCATAAACCAGGTCCGGGATGAAATACTCGCTGGCGGCGAAGCGCTGGCCCACGATTTCCAGGCCGCCCCTGGCCGCGGCGAGAATCTCCAGGGGGTTGCCGCCCGCGCTCAGGCGCTTTTCCACGTGCTCCAGGGCCTCGGTTTCCTTCAGATCGGCAATCAGATTGGTTAACTCATCCGCCATGACTCTCCTCCCTGACAAAACGCTCCTGCCTCCGGTTTAAACTTCCCTGTCACCTAAATCCTCTCCCCTGAGGGGTTCATCCTGAAGGGCTTCACCCTGAAGGGAGAGGGGAGGGTGAGGGGTTTCTGTAAAATAGCAGAGCCTAAAATGCTTTATTTTGACATCCAGAACAATGCGAAGGATCTAACAAACTTGGAAATTAAATCGATATTTTCAGAATGACTTTTTTCTCTTTTTCGTATCGAAAATCTTTCTTGTCGGCGGTCAGCGGTCGGCCGTCGGCGGTCTGACTTTCCGGCTTATCTTTTCATCGTCAGCGCCGCGAGCATCCGGACGCCCTTGGCGATCTCGGTGGCGGTGGGGATACCCTTGTTCTCGAGCTCCCCGGCGATCCGGTTTTCGGTCGCCGCGTCGCCCATCATCCAGACCACCAGCGGCTTGTTATATTTTTTGATCAGCCCGGCGATGAAATCGAAGTCGAAAAGCTGTTCGTTCATGGGCGAGGCAAACAGGTGGGCGTAGACCGCGTCCACCCCGGGGTCGGCCATAATCGCCTCGAGTGAAGTATTGACCGGGCCGGTGGGCCCGAACTTCTCGATCGCCGGGTAGAGGTCCACCGGGTTTTCCGGGTCCATCCACTCCGGGAACACCTGCTTGATTTTCTTCCTGGTCTCGGGCGCCATTTCGGCCAATTCCATGCCGTGGTCCTTGATATCGTCGGAGGTCACCACCCCGGCCCCGCCGGAGAAAGTGATCACGCCGATCCGGGCCTTCCGCACTGGCTTCATCCTGGTCACCCCCAGACAGCGGGACACTTCCAGGAGCTCGTGCATGCCTTTCACCCGGATGATCCTGGCCTGCCGGAAGGCCGAGTCCAGGACGCGGTCGTCCTGGGCAATGCTCGCGGTGTGGGAAACCGCGGCCTTGAAGCCATAATCGGTCCTCCCCCCCTTGAGGACCACAACCGGTTTCTCGGTGGACCTGGCCAGTTCGCAAAACCGGCGGCCCCGGGAGAGCGATTCGAGATACATGGCGATTACCTCGGTGTCGGGGTCCTGGATGAAATATTCGAGAAGATCCACCTCGTCGACGTCCATCTTGTTCCCGATCGAGCAGACCTTGGA
>Ga0315289_10001671_pt1 | contig 34445 bp, 23 predicted proteins | sample YL17G11_40_MG_FD_203452 | JGI IMG/M metagenome (GOLD analysis project Ga0315289, IMG submission 203452) | Sediment microbial communities from Yellowstone Lake, YNP, Wyoming, USA - YL17G11_40 | ecosystem: Environmental > Aquatic > Freshwater > Lake > Sediment | place: USA: Wyoming | collected...
CAAAGTGCCTCCGCGAGACCGAGATTCCACGCTTCGCGCTCCGCGCTCCGCTCTGAATGACAGACTCGAAGGCGCCACACACACCCGAAACGGATTGTGCAACAGCCACAGGAGACCGGCCCCTACGCCGGGGACGCACGACGATCCCGGTTAAAAAAGGCCACGCCCCGTTTCGCGTCGTTTGACCTGAGCGCTGGGCCGAAGCGAGGCCCGAGCCGGTTGCCGCGATCCTCACAGCTTAGTGTTGACCGCAATCCGGCAGGCAGGTTCGTCGTCGCCTCCTGCTCCGACAACACCAGACCTGCTGGTCCTCATCCGGCGGTTCACGCAAGGGCGAGCGCCAAGTAGCCCTCGTGGCGCGGGCCGCAGCCGACCTTCACCTCCGAGAACGAGCACCTGCCCGGGGTACAAGGGTGCGGCCCCCGGGTGAACCCGGGGGCCGCTCGCTGTGGGCGATATGGAGAGGCGCTCTAGCGTTTAACCTCGGCACGTCGCCAGAACTGAAGGAAGGCGAGCGCCGGCTTCTTGGCGGTGCGGCTCTCCAGTTGCTCCAGTTCGTGCGCGGCGTTCTCGTGGCCCAGTTCGCGAGCGCGCTCGAGGCACTCGCGGGCAGGCTGGATGCGCCCCATCTCTATAAGCGTCTTTCCATATAGGAACCGGTAGTCCGCGTTATCCGGGTCCGACTTCAGCAGCACCCGGTAGTAGCTCAGGGCCTTCTCATGCTCGCCGGACTGGCGCAGTGAATTCGCCTTCATCAGGTACGCGCTCACCGTCTGCGGGCTTAGCGCCGAGAGCTTGGTCACATCAACCACCGTATCGCGCTGGAAGCCGAAGTTCCCCACGAACAGCCCCCGGAAATCCAGCGCTGCGACCTTGGGCCGGAACTGCTCCATCAGAGCCTCGGTCTTGGTGACGTGCTTCTTTGGCTGGGCCTCGTATACTTCAATTGCGGCCTCTTGCTCCGGCGCCGGGGTTGCCCCGTCGGGGGAAGGCGCAGCCTCCGCCGTTACCGCCTGCGCGCGCTCCTCGACCGCGGCCGACATTGCCGCCGCCTCGGTCGCGGGCTGGGCCTCGAGCGTCGCACCGGCCTCGGCGCGCACTTCCATTGCCGGCGCGCTTTCGGCCATCTCCTCGGCAACGGGGTTCGGGTACTGCTCCGCCAGGTCATAGCGCTCGGATGTCGGCGCCGCGGGCGCGGCTTGGGAAAGGGAGATTCCCGCCCCATCTTCGTTTTGCGCCAACGGCTTCGCTTGCGGCGCCATCGGCCTGACCGCGCTGCTTGCTGCCGGCCTCTCCGCGGCCGTCGCCCCGGCGGCCGATGCCATCTCCCGACGCAGGACGTCGCACGCGCTGGCGGCGCCGGCATCGTCATGATGGGCGGCGACCCCGGTCGGGCCAAAAGGCTCGATCGTAAGATGGAGCACATAGAACGAGCCCGCCGCGTACTCCGGGTTGCCGCGCGCGAGCAGTGAGCGCGCCTGGATCTGTCCTGCGCGAGCCGAATCAACGGGGTCGTTGGAATCGCGGACGAACACCCGGTAGCCGGAGTTAAGAATGGACTTGACCTTCGCCGTTACGATCTCCTCGCTCTCACCCTGGTGGGGCCGCTGCGTGCGCAGCAACTCCAGGATGCGGTCGTCAACCGCTCCCCGCACCAGGGCCTCTACCGAGAGATCGCCGATGGCATGGCCGACGACCCCCCAGCGGCGAATCATGCCCTCGACCTCGGAGGTCGAGATCGTTATCAGCACGTTCGCGTCTTCAGCGATTTCGCTTTGCTGCGTCTGCGTCCATGGGCCGTTGGAATCTGTCACTGCTGACCTCCAGCCTGCGAGAGCGCATCAATTCGAGCGGCCGAGCCGCTCCAGCAGTTCGTCGGCCACCGCCTGGTAGGCCTTGGCTGCCGATGCGCTGCGATCGAGCAGAACGATGGGCCTGGCGCTGCCCTCCGTCTCGCTGACGGCGATGTTCTTGCCGATGACGGTGCGGAAGAGGAAATCGCCGTACTCGGTCTCGATCTTCTCCTGAAGCAGCTTGTAGATGGCGCTATCAAGGGCGGTGCTGCGATCGAACAAGGTGACCAGGATGCCCAATGTCTTCACCCGCGGATCGAGCTGCTCGTACAACGACGCGACCGTCTCGGCGAGCAAAGCCATCCCTTGTAGTGAATAGAACTTGGCCTGCACCGGCACCACTATGTCCGTCGCCGCCATCAGCACGTTGATCGTGATCAGGTCGAGCGATGGCGAGCAATCTATCATGATGTAATCGTACTTCTTGGTGAATACGCTCTTGGCGCAATCGAGCAGCTTGTTGCGCAGCCGCACCTCGCGCCCGACCTCCGCCACCAGAGTCTTGTTGCACATGTTCATGCTCGAGCTGGCGGGCACGAGGTCGAGATTGGCGATGCCGCTCTCGACGATGGAGCGCTCCAGCGGAAAGCGCGGGTCAATGAGCAGCATGTGGGTCTGCGCCTCCACCGCATCCGGATCCACGCCAAAGGCGAGAGTCGCGTTGGCCTGGGGGTCCATGTCCATGCACAGCACCGAGCACCCCCGGTCGGCCAGCGCCGCCGCGAGATTGACGCATGACGTGGTCTTCGCCACTCCGCCCTTCTCATTGGCAAAGGCGATGACCCGCATGCCCCCATAGCTGTATCCGGCTTCGGCGAGCGAATAGCCCTCCATACACCACCTCCGCGGCGCGGCAAGCGATAAGCGCCACCGCGCGTGCGAGCCGCATCGAACGGGATTCTAAACGAGGAGCGGCATCAAGCCCGGCGGGGCACAGCCGGCTCCTCTGAAACCGGCAACCCGGCGTTCGATAGGTCGTCGGCTTACTTATTCCACATGCAAGCGCCCCCTTCACAGGGGTTTGGGGCTTGCGGTAGCTGCGTCGGCCCGAAGTTGGGGAACCGGCGCCGGAGCACCGGGCGGGCGGGGCCTTGACATCCTTTGCGGGCGCCACGCCTCCGGGTGGGGACAGGTGCCTGCTCGGCGCCCATTCTTGCGGCTTTCGCCGCACATTCGAGCGCTTGTTAGGCCCTTCGTACTCCGGTATAATCACGCCGCAGGCGCGACTCACGCCGGGGAAATACCGTGGTTGAGGCTACGCAGCGCAGCGACAAAGAATGTATGTTCTGGGATCCACCCCAGGACGGGCGCGTCCACTGCCGCCTGTGCCCTCACGAGTGCCGTATCGCCGAGGGCAAGACCGGCATCTGCCGCGTGCGGCAGAACCGCGGCGGCGTCCTCTACGCCCTCACCTACTCCCAGGTCACGTCCATTAACCTGGATCCGATTGAGAAGAAGCCGCTTTACCACTTCCACCCCGGGTCGTGGATACTCTCTCTGGGCGCCCTGGGGTGCAACCTGGCGTGCGCTTTCTGCCAGAACTGGGAGATCTCTCAGGATACCATGCCGACGCGCACCCTGACGCCGCAGCAGGCGGTTGACCTGGCGCAGCGCGAGCCGCGCAACATCGGCCTCGCCTATACCTACAACGAGCCGCTGATTTGGTACGAATATGTCCACGACACGGCGAAGGTGGCGCGCGAAGCGGGGCTCAAGAATGTCCTGGTGACCAACGGCTATGTCAACGAGGAGCCCTTGCGCCAGTTGCTGCCGGTGATTGACGCGATGAACGTAGATGTCAAGAGCTTTTCCGAGGAATTCTACCGCACGCTGTGCAAGGGCAAGGCGGCGCCGGTGCGGCGCACGGTGGAGATCGCCCATGCGGCAGGGTGCCTGGTGGAGCTGACGAACCTGATCATCCCGGGCTACAACGACGCCGAGGCCGACCTGCGCGCGCTAGTGGATTGGGTTGCCTCGGTGGATCCCGCAATACCTATGCATTTTTCGCGTTACCACCCGGCACACAAGCTGGAGGCGCCGCCAACGCCGGTGGCGACCCTGGAGACGGCCTACCGCATCGCAAGGGATAAGCTGCAATACGTGTATCTTGGCAATGTCGTCGGCGCTGGCGGGGAGGACACGCAGTGCCCCGCCTGCGGCAAGACGGTGGTTTCGCGCCGGGGCTTTTCAGCGCAGGTTACGGGACTGCGTGATGGCAAATGCGCTTACTGCGGCGGACACATCAACATCCTCGGCGCTTGAAAGGAGACACCGGCATGGATCCGGAACACGAGCACGCATCGTGGCGCGACCTTCTTGGCAGGTCAATTGACCTGGGCCTGGGGGCCTTGCTCCTCACCAAGGAGGCGGCGCAGAAGCTGGTGGATGAGCTGGTGCACAAGGGCGAGGTCAGCAAAGAGGAGGGCAAGAAGCTCGTCGAGCGCATGCTGGAGCGCGGCAAGGAGCAAAAGGAGCGCATCGAAGGCCTTGTCAAGGAGGCGGTGGACAAGGCGGTCGAGAAAACGGATCTGGCGCGCGGCCATGAGTTGCGAGAGGCGCGAGCGCGCATCGCGGAGCTCCAGCAGCGCCTCGACCGCCTGGAGATGGATCTGACCTCGGCGCGGCCGCCGCACGAGCCCCCTGCGTGATCGCGCGCACTAGCGCCTCGAGTGGCAGCGGCGCGGCCCGGCGGATGCGGGCGCAGCGGCGGAGGTAACAATGCGTCTCTACGGTCTGCGCAATCTCCGGCGTTTGCGCGAGATCTCCGCAGTGCTGGTCAAGTACGGCTTCGCCTATGTCGCGATCCAGCTTGGCATTGACCGGCTGATCCCGGTCAGCCGCTGGCGCGCTCGCCTGCGCGGGCGCGAGCACCCGTTGTCACCCGCCGAGCGCTTGCGCCTGGCCCTGGGCGAGCTCGGCCCCACCTTCATCAAGCTGGGCCAGCTCCTGAGCAGCCGCGAAGACTTTCTACCCTCGCAGTTCATCCACGAGCTGCGCAAGCTTCAGGACGAGGCGCCGCCGGTGCCCTACCGGCTGGTGGCGGCTGATCTCATGGCCGAGCTGGGCCAGCCGCCGGAGCAACTCTTCGCATCAATCGAACTGGAGCCGCTGTCATCGGCGTCTATTGGCCAGGTGCACGGCGCGGTGATGCGAGATGGGCGGGCGGTGACGGTCAAAGTGCAGCGCCCGGGGATCTCGGCGGTCATCGAAACCGACCTCGCGATAATGCGCGACACCGCCAGCTTCTTGCACGCGCGCTTCAAGGCGCTGCGGCGGTTTGACCTGCCGGCGTTGGTGGCAGAATTCAGCGCCATCACGCGGGACGAGCTGCACTACCGGGTGGAGGCCCACAACGCGCAGCGGCTGCGCGAGAACCTCTCGGCGATCCCCTGGGTGCAGGTGCCGGCGGTGGTGTGGGAGATGACCACCCAGCGCGTGCTCACCACGGAGCGGGTTTACGGGCAGCGCATTGACCGCATCGAGGAGCTGCGCCGGCTCGGGGTGGATTTGGCGGACCTCGCGACGCGCTTCGCGCAGTGCATGTTGCAGCAGATCTTCGTGGACGGATTCTTCCACGGCGACCCCCACCAGGGCAATATCTGGGTGCGCGAGGACGGCGCGCTGGTGCTGTTGGATTTCGGCATGATGGGGCGGCTCGACCGCCGGTTCCTGCGCTCTCTCACCGACCTGATACTGGCGCTGCGGGCGCAAGATTCGGAGGCGGCCCTGGACCGGCTCGCGGACATGGGGATGATGGGCGAGCACCAGGATGTCACCGGGCTGCGCCGCGACCTGCGCCGCCTGTTCACGCGCTATTACTTCTTGCCGCGCCGCGAGTTCCCCCTGGGGGAGCTGTTCATCCACGTGGTGCAGCTTATGACGCACCACCGCGTGCCCGTTCCCTGGGAGTTCTCGCGCCTGGGCAAGGCGCTGCTGATCACCGAGGGCATTTGCCATGAGCTGGATCGCAATTTCGAGTTCGATGACGCCGCCGCCCCGGTGGTCGAGAAGCTGCGGCGGGAGCGCCTGAGCGCGCGCCACGTGGTTGAAGACCTCGCCGATTACGGGCGCGACCTCGCCCGCAACCTGGGCGCGCTGCCCGAGCGCCTCAACCAGGTCCTCAGCGCCCTCCAGCGCGGGACCCTGCGCTTACGGGTCAGTGACGAGGAGGTGGACCACGTGATGGCGCATCGCCACGCGCTGGCCAACCGCATCGCGTTATCCCTGATACTGTCGGCGCTGGTGATCGCCGATTCCCTCTTCCTGCTCTCACCAGTGGCCCCGGCGGCGGCGAAGCTGTGGGTCGGCATACCGATGCTGGCCGCCACCGCGCTGGCAATTGCCGTCCTTATCGGCGGCATGTTCGGCCCGCGCGAATGACGCTCTGGGCGGCCTTCCGAATGCGAACGTGCGGTTGCATACGCCCCCTGCGGTCTGCTATACTCAAGTTCAGCAAGCTGCGTAAACCTTGGCCTCATGGGGGGATGGACATTGGAGAGCATGCATTGGGTGCGGCACGATCCGCACTATTGCGACGGCCTTGAGCGCGTTGAGGCGATCGGTACGGACGACGAATCATGCGTGCTCGACTTTGACCCGTTAGACCACTTGCAGTGCGGCCATGATCGTCTGTCCGAGCTTGGCCGCCTCGAGCCGCCTGATGATTGGCATGAGCGTTGCAGAGGACGGTCGGTCGAGACGTCTTGGGTCGCCGAATTCGTCCAGGTAATCGGGAATGCGCATGGAACGTGATGCGGCGGATTACCAGGCGGCTTCCCTGAGAGCGCCGCACGAGAGACTACGCCTTCTCGTCACCGTCAAGACCTACCCGACGCCGAGCGCGAGATACCAGGAAACGGTGTGCACCGCGGGCATAAGTAGCGACGGCCGCTGGATCAGACTGTATCCGGTTCCGTTTCGCTATTGGGACGAGGAGCAACAATACGAGCTCTATGATTGGATCGAGTTAGACGCGCGGAGACCGTCGGATGACACCCGAAAGGAGAGCTATAGGCCGGTCGGGGACATTACAGTCCTTAGCCATGTGCCGCCAGACAACCACTGGGAACAACGCAAACAACTCGTGCTGCCGCACGCGTCCCCGTCGGTCGAATACCTGACAGACGCGTACGAGCGCGATGGCACGTCACTGGGGCTGGTCCAACCGGGCGAGGTAACCGATGTGATCGTCGAGAAGGAGTCGGCGGATTGGACGCCTCGCGAGCGCGCGATACTAACGCAAGGCCGTCTCTTTGGTTCGCAGCCGAAGCCCTTGGAGAAACTCGACCACCGGTTCAGTTACCGCTTCCGCTGTCACGGGACGGACTGCAAAACCCACGAGATGATGATCACGGACTGGGGGCTTTGTTACCTGTATCTGAAGATGCGACGGGAGTGCGGGACCGAGGAGGCGGTGCAGAAGACACTAGCGAAGTGCCGGGACGTGGTCGCGCGCGACAAGGACGCATGGTTTTATGTCGGAACGGTCTACCCCTATCGGACCTTCATCATAGTCGGGATGTTCTACCCTAAGAAGCTACCTGAAGGGGAACAAGGCGCATTCTCTTTTGACTAGTCTCGCGCACCTTTTCCGCTACTACACTCCGATGGCAGCTATCATGGTCTTTCTCGAAGCACAATAAGCATACCCGACTTCGCTCCGCGCGACTAGCCAGGTCTGCCACGCCGGAGGCTGCGGAATCCAGCACGCGGTTCCTATATGCATGGACGTACGAACTGAAATCGCCAGTCCTCTGGTATCGCATCCTAATCTGCTTGGGACAGCCAAGCTCGCGAATGTGGACGTATAGGATGCCTTGCCGGGCTAGCGCCTGGGCGAGGGCTGTCTTCGAGAATCCCTTCTTTCGGCTGATGGGTGTGAAGCGGACGTCTACTATCAACTCGATGTCATAGTCTTGGAGGACCTTTATGAACCGCGCAAGATCGGCGCCCTCATATCCGATCATGAATAAGGCTGGATTCTTGCGTTTCATACCACTTATTTTCCACAATTCATCCACCACATCCAGAAGTCCTTCTTAGCCCCGAGTCTCGCGGCCGCAGCACACATACCATTGTCCAAGAAGCGCAGTACCGGCCGCCGCCCCATGAGTGCGCTCTGGATCGGTGCGGCTCGAACTGCCTCGAAACCGTTTCGTCAGGTGGTACGCCATGGGGTAAGAGGATAGCCCCACTCAACGGCGAACCCTCCAGCTAGCGTGCCCATCATCTTGGCGTCGGCGTCTCCGCGGCGGGAGGCCCTCCTCACGCAGATCGGGCTGCCCTTCAGGGTCGAGCCCAGCAGCGTGAGCGAGGAAAAGGCGCGGAGACCTGGGGATCCAGCATCATTCGTCGAGCAGGCGGCTCTGGCTAAAGCCGAGGAGGTCGCGGCGCGGATTCGCGACGGCCTGGTGCTTGGCGCCGACACGGTGGTCGTCATCGGGCGCCAGGTGCTGGGCAAGCCCGCCTCGGCGGCGCAGGCGCGGCGGATGCTGGAGCGTTTGTCGGGGGCAACCCACCGAGTGTACACCGGCCTGGCCTTGGTGCAGGTGAAAGGCGGGAAGGTCAGGCGACGGCGCACTGCGCACGAGGTCACAGCGGTCACCATGCGCCGCTTGACGCCGCAGGACATCGCGGGCTATGTGGCCACCGGCGAGCCGCTGGACAAGGCAGGAGGCTATGGCATCCAGGGGTGCGGCGCGATGCTGGTGGAGCGGATCGAGGGCTGCTATTTCAATGTCGTTGGCCTGCCCCTGGCGCGGCTGGCAAAGATGCTGGGGGAGTTCGGCGTGAGGGCGTGGCAAGACGAGCCTGCGATAAGTGGGAATCGCAGCGGACATTGGGCGCGCCTTCGCCAGAAGGCGCGTGACCCGCGCGGTCAGGCGACCGCGCGCCCGGTGAAGGGGCCCGGCCGCCGCGCGCGCGCGCCTGGAGCGGAGGCTCGACCATGAGCGTGTCCGGCGCATGGCGGCGATTGTTCGGGCGGTGGGCCCGGGACATGGGAGTGGACCTGGGCACCGCCAACACCTTGATCCACGTCCGCGGCAAGGGCATCCTGCTGCGCGAGCCCTCGGTCGTCGCGGTGGAGCAGGCGAGCCGGCGCATTCTCGCCATCGGCGAGGAGGCCAAGCGCATGCTCGGCCGCACTCCCGAAAACATCGTCGCCATTCGCCCGCTGAAAGACGGCGTCATCGCCGACTTCGATATCACCGAGCATATGCTCAAGTATTTCATCACCAGGGTGCACCGGCGGCGGGCGCTGGTGCACCCGAGCGTGCTGATCGGCATCCCCTCCGGAGTCACCGAGGTCGAGCGCCGCGCGGTCAAGGATGCAACCCTGCGCGCGGGCGCGCGCGAGGCGCTGCTGATGAGCGAGCCCATGGCCGCTGCCATCGGCGCCGGGCTGCCGGTGGCCGAGCCCACGGGGTCAATGGTGGTGGACATCGGCGGCGGCACCTCCGAGGTCGCCGTGATCTCGCTTGGAAGCATCGTCACCTCGCGCTCGATTCGCATCGCTGGCGACGAGATTGACGAGGCGATCATCGCGTACATGAGGCGGGCGCACAACTTGCTGGTGGGCGAGCGCACCGCGGAGCGAGTTAAGCTGCTGATCGGCTCCGCATGGCCGGAGCCGGAGGAGCGCACCTGCGAGGTGCGCGGGCGCGATCTGATGACCGGGCTGCCCAAGGCCATCGCGGTCGCTTCGGGCGAGATCAGGGAGGCGATCCACGAGCCCGTCGCCGGCATCGCCGAGGCGGTGAGGTTGACCCTGGAGCAGACACCGCCGGAGCTCGCCGCCGACATCATGGAGCGCGGGATCGTGCTAACCGGAGGCGGCGCCCTGCTGCGCGGCCTTGACCGGCTGATCGCCCATGATACCGGTATGCCGGTGCACGTGGTTGACGACCCGCTCACGTGCGTGGTGATGGGCACCGGGATCGTGCTGGAGCACCTGGAGACGATGCGCCAGGCCCTCGACGGCAGCGGGCCGTCCTGAAGCGCAGGCGACATCCAGCCGTCCGGCCGGGCAGGGGCGCTATGGTGCGGCGGGGCTCCTTCTCCGAAAGACGCGGTCTCTGCGCACTGTCAAGAGCGCAAGCACAACGGGTGTGTTCGCGGAGAGTGGGTATGGCAGTTCAACTCCCTGCTCAACGCCGACGGAGGAGCGCACTGGGCGCGGGGTCGCCTGACCCCGCGATTCGCGGCTTCAGCGAAGCCGCGCCCGGTTCGAGCGCGCGGCTCCGTCCCACACCCACTGAAAACGAACACACCCAGCGCGACCGGCATGAGCAGCACACCGACTAACCTGGGGCGGGCGCCCTTTGGTGACGACGCGCGGCTGACGAGGTCGCGCCGGGGCAACCTGGCGCGGCTTGCCATGTTCCTAGTCGCCTCCGCGCTGCTGGGGCACTGGCAGGCAAGGCAAGCAAGCGGGCGCACGGTGGTGCAGGAGGGCGTGTCCGCGCTGGTGGCGCCGCTTATCACGGTGCTCTCAGCCGCCGGCAACAGCCTGCGCAGCGCAGCCGCGGCAGTGCCCAAGACAGGCGAACTGGCGGCTGAAAACCAGCAGCTCAAGGCCGAGATCCAGGAGATGCGAAGGCGCAACGCCGCCCTGGCGGAAGCAGCGCTTGAGCGCGAGCGCCTGCGTGGCCTGCTCCATCTGCGCTCTGGAATCCCCCAGCGCTCGGTTGCCGCGCGGGTTATCGGCCGGCGGCTGTCGGGCTGGCCGGAAGCGATCATCCTTGACAAGGGACGCAGCGACGGCATCGCTCCCCGCCAGGCGGTGATGGCTGCGTCCGGGCTGGTGGGCCGCATCTATTCGGTATCGGCTCACACCGCTCTCGCGGTGCCCCTGACCGACCGCAACAGCGCGGCGGGCGCGCTGCTCCAGCGCTCGCGGGATGCCGGCATCCTTACTGGCGACGGCAGTGGGTGCGAGCTCAAGTATCTCCCCTTGGACGCAGAGGTGATGCCGGGCGACGTGGTCGTCTCGTCGGGACTGGGCGGCATTTTACCCAAGGGCATTATGATCGGCACTGTGGTCAGCGCAACCCGTGATGACACGGCCTCGATGAAGTGCGCCCGCGTGCGCCTGAGCGTTAACCTGTCGCGACTGGAAGAGGTGCTGGTGCTGAGCAAATGAATAGGATGCGCAATTATGTCTCCGCGGCCGCAGCGGCGGCGGTCGCGGCCTGGGCGCTTTCACTGGCCGCAGCGCAGCCAGCGGCGCCAGTGCGGGGGATCTGGATCTACCCGCCAGAGTCCACCGATGTCATACCCTCTGTAATGCGCATGATTAGCCCCGCCGCCCTCAACACCGTGGTGGTGCCCGTGTTCTACGATGGCCGTGTCATCTATCCGAGCCGCATCTTCCCGCAGCACCCCGCTTATGCCGGCTCCGACCCCGCAGCCCTCTTCATCCAGGAGACGCATCGCCGGGGCCTGCGCGCCTTCGCCGCCGTGGATGTTCTCTACTGGCAGTCATCGGGCGATCCCTCCCCCGCGGTCGTCAATCATTCGCAATGGCTTGAGCGCACCCCCGAGGGACGTGTCATCGGCGACGAGTCCGGCAAGCCGGGCGCCTTCGTCAGCCCTTGCGAAGCGAGGGTGAAATCGCTGCTGGTGGAGCTCGCGTCCGAGCTCGCCGCGCGCTATGACTTCGACGGCCTAGTGCTGGATTACGCCCGTTTCTCGCAGCTCGATTTCTTGGGTTACGCCGACGCCGATCGCAAGCTCTATCTGGCGCAGCAGCGCACGGACCCGCTCGACATAGACCCGCTGGGCTACGCGACCCCGGAGAACATGGCGCTTGATTTCGTGCGCTGGCAGGAGCAGCAGATTACTGCGGTCGCCCAAGCCATGGCGGAAGCATTCAAGCGCGCCAAGCCCCAGGCGATGATCGTGGCGGTGGTCGAGCCAGGATATTACGCCGATCGCATGGCAAACCCCGTGCGCCAGTCCTGGCGAAGCTGGCTGTCCCAGGGCTGGGTCGGCGCAGTGGCCCCGCGCGGACTTGAATATCGCGACCAGGCGACGACACGGACCCAGCTTCAGACGGCTAGCGGTGTTGACCGCCCGCCGGTGGTTGCCCTGATAGAGCGGCGCGTGGGTTTGGCGGCGAAGCCGCAGATGGCGGTAGTCACAGCGTTGGGTCTGCGCGGGTTCATACTCTGGGGCCGCGACTCGCTGGAGGAGCGCCGGGCGATACTGCGCGAGCTTGGGGCTTACTAATACGCGAGCCTCAATAAGGGCATGTGAAGTGCGGTTGCGTGCATGCGCTCTTGCGACCAGAACCTGTTTCAAAAGATTTTCCAGACAAGACCCTTCGCCGCCGCTCAGGGTGACAATGAGCGTGGTTCCGCCGCTCGAACGCGATTCTGAGCGCAGCGAAGAATCTTGGCAGGTACCTTGGAAATGACTTGAAGGGGGCTGGCCGATGAAACGGCTCATCGCGGCAAGCGCAGTTATCCTTCTGACCTGGGCCGCTGCTTCGGCCCAGGCCGATTCCTACGACTCGATGCCCTGGTCGTATCGTCTGGCGCTCGCCGAGCTTGTCGTGTCGGGAACCGTCACGCGTGGAGGCGTTAACGAGGCAGAACTACGCGTTGAGAAGATCTGGAAGGGCAAGTGCGCCTCCACGATCACCCTGCGGCGCTTCGCGGACGCGTTCTCGGCCAATCCACGCCCTGTGCACCAGGGCGACCGCTGTATCCTGCTCCTCGCATGTCCGCGGCACAATCGCCCGCCGAACGACCCATCCTGGGAGTGTCTGAATCCGTACGACGGCCGCTTCGATGTGCGCGACGGCAAGGCCTACGGCTCCCTGGAACAGGGGTTCCAGCAGCATGAGTACCCGGTTGCGCAGGTGGAAGAGGCGATTACGCGCGGGCTACCGCCCATAACCCTGGAGATCAAGGCGCACCGGGATCACATCCAGCACGGCGAACCGCTGATCCTGCAAGTTACCGTCAGGAACCTCAGCAGACGTGCGGTCACTCTGTCGTCTCGCGATCTGCGTACCGCGACGGTGACAGCGGTCATCCCGGAGCCGCACCGTGGCTTGCTCGATATCTACACGCTATCCTATGTCTCTGGCATGCTTCGCGTCGCCAGGGTCCCGCTCACGCTGCACCGTGGCAAGACCTGGGTGTCCACAAGGCGCGTTGGCACCGTCGAGTACAAGTGGCGCCGAATCCCGTTCCCCGTTGGCGTCTCGCGGGTTCGCCTGCAACTCTGGCTGAATAAGCCGCCAAGTGAGGCGTGGTCGAACTCGGTCGTGATCCACGTCGGAACAAAGGCCCAGCGGGAAGGGCCAAAGGCGAGCCGATAGGGACTCCGGTCAGCGCATCCACCGGTAGGGGTGGATAGGCCGCGGCATCATCGGAGAAACACGTTGGTTTCGAGACTGGCGATCATCATCGCGCTTAGCGCGGCTGCCTGCGCCGCAAGCGCCGGGGGGATTCCCGTGTTTTCATCTGCCGACGAGCGGACGTGCTTTCAGACTGCCGATCCGTACAATCCCCAGGTAGACATCAAATCCGACGTGGCGATCGTCTATGGGATTGACCCGTCCTTGCCCGCGCGTCTGGAGGGATGGCGCGCTCGCGGCTATCGCGTGCACGTGATGACCGGCATCGCCTGGGGCTCGTACCAGGACTATCTCTACGGCAGATTCGACGGCCAACAGCATCTGGATGACGCGCAGATGAATCGCGACGGGGTCAAGATCTCCCACGGCGGCGACGTGTATTACATGGTGCCGACGATGCCCTATACCGAGATGCTGAAGAAACGCGCGGCGCAGGTGGTGGCCGCCGGCGCTTTGGCGCTGCACACCGAGGAGCCCGAGTTCTGGGTCGCCGCGGGATACAGCCCGTCGTTCCAGCGCGAGTGGCAAGCATATTATGGCACCCCCTGGCAGCCGCCGCACTCCAGCCCCGCCGCGCAGTACATGGCGAGCAAGTTGAAGTATGTGCTCTACCAGCGGTGCCTGGACGCGGTTTTTCGTCACGCCAAGGCTGAGGCGCAGCGGCGCGGGCAGAAGTTCGCCTGCTACGTGCCCACCCACAGCATGCTCAACTACGCGCACTGGGGCATTGTGAGCCCGGAGGCGAGCCTTGCCGCGCTGGCTTCATGTGACGGATACATCGGCCAGGTCTGGACCGGCACCGCGCGCACCCCCAATGTCTATCGCGGCGTTGCGCGCGAGCGCACGTTCGAGACGGCGTTTCTGGAGTACGGGGTGCTGCACAACCTGGTGCGCGCGACGGGAAAGCGGATGTGGTATCTTGCCGACCCGGTCGAGGATGACCCCAACCACAGTTGGGCAGACTATCGCGCCAACTACGAGCAGACGGTCGTCGCGTCACTGTTCTTCCCGGACGTGTGGCGCTTCGAGGTGATGCCATGGCCGAGCCGGATCTTCTGCGGCACTTATCCCAGGCTTGACATCAAAGAACGGGGCGACCATCCGGCCGCCGAGACCGAGGGCATCCCCGCGGATTACGCGACTGAAGTGCTGACGGTCATCAATGCGCTCAATGACATGAAGCAGGACCACATCTCGTGGGGCAGCGGCGCCCAGGGCGTCGGTATCCTGGTTTCGGACACCATGATGTTCCAGCGCGGGGAGCCAACGCCCACCGACCCGAACTCGTTCTACGGCCTGGCGCTGCCGCTAGTAAAGCGCGGGGCGCCTGTGCATCCGGTGCAGATGGAGCACGCGCATCGCGCCGGCTATCTCGCCCCCTACCGATTGCTGCTGCTCAGCTACGAATTCATGAAGCCGCCATCTGAGCGCGCGCACCGGGCAGTCGCACAATGGGTGCGGGCGGGCGGCGCGCTGGTGTACGTGGGCGATGGCAGCGACCCTTACCACGCGGTGCCCGAGTGGTGGAACACGGACGCACTGCACTATGAGCGCGCCGAAGGGCATCTCTTCGAGCTGCTCGGCCTTGGCAAATCACCGCAAGCGGGCACCTATCGCTGCGGGCGGGGGGTGGCCGAGATCGTGGCCGCGCATCCGGCGTCCTTCGCTCATTCCGCGGATGGCCCCGAGAGACTAGTGGAGATCGTCCGGCGAGCGTGGACCGCCGCGGGCCTGGGCGCGTGGCGCGAGCAGAATCACATCGAGCTCTCGCGCGGGCCGTATGTCATCGCAGCGGTTCTCGATGAGACCGATGGCGAACGCCTGATGATTCGGCAATGGACCGTGGATCTGCTCGATCCGAGGCTGCACGTCGGCGCCCGCAAGACGCTCGCGCCCGGGCAGGTGGCCCTACTGCGGGCGTTCGAGCCGGGGCAAGGCCCGATGGTGCTGGCGTCCGCCTCGCGGATTACCGACGTACGCGCCAGCCGCGGGGAAATCAGCTTCCATTCGCAAGGGCCCGCGGCAACCACCGCCAGCACCCGCGTCGCCCTGCCCGGGCCGGCAAAGAGCATAAGCATCGGCGACCACGCCGGGGCCGCCTATCCCTGCCGGCGCGAGTGGCACGCCGCCAGCAAGACGCTCCTGCTGCGCTACGAGAACGCGCCCGACGGGGTCGCAGTGCGCATCACGTACTGACGCCAGGAAGGGGCGGGGGCGCAGCGTACTGCGCCCCCACCCTTGGCGAAACCCAAATCGCTGCGCTGTCAGGTCATTTCACGGCCACATCCACCCAGCGATCCATCAGCCCGCCCATGATCCTGGCGTGGATGCGATACACGGTGCCGGAGGTCAGGCTCTTTGTGCTCAGGTTGAATATGTACTGGCCCGAGGTCGGGTCGTAGCGGAAGGCGTTGCCGCCGTCCGGCTGGGTCGAGTAGACTGGCTCATTCACACCGCTCGGGGCACCCGCGGCGATGCGCTCGCCCCAGATCGTCGCTACCACATTCGGCACCGGCGCGCCGGTCGCCGCGTCGAGCAGCCGGAACTTCACCGGGATCGTGCTCTTCTGCTTGAAAACGCTCATGGCGCTAGGCGGCATGTTGATCGGCTGAAGGAAGCCCTGGAACACCGGGAGTGTCGCGATGCCAAACGCGATGCCAAACACCGACAGCGAAGTCGTTGCCCCCGTGATCACGTTGTTCACGGGGTCCCTCGAGGTTGTGATGTCCTCCCACACCTGGTTCGCCGTGACCCAGTGCATTAGTTGCAGGCTCGCCTCCTGCTCCGCCGTCATGCCGGTGTCGTCGTAGGGCAAGGAGATGGTGACCGGCCCGCTATGCACACAGGTGGTGTTGATGTCATAAAAGGTGCCTTGGAACTCCAGGCCGCCAGGACCACCGTCGGGGGGGCTAGTGCTGACCTCGACACTGGTGGTGCCGTCAGTGGCGACGCTGTCAAACGTGATGGCCATCTCTGGGACGTTCTCGGGCTGCACAAGAACGTTGCTCCCTTCGGGGGTGTTGACCGACGGCGCCGGCGTGCCGTAGAAGGAGAAGTCGTCGAAGCACCCTGACCGCCCCGGCTTCTGCCACAGGCCCACCGCTCCAAGGTTGGCAAGCCGGTAGCCCGGGTGGACTACATCTTGCGGAACCGTGTGCACCGGCTTGGCCGGCTTGGCGTCGCCGCGCTTCCACCACCACACATAGTAGTTGTTGTAGTCGGCAGTGACTTCAAGGGTGTACCAGTAAACGCCCGGCTGCGCCACCTCGGTGTATGTGCCATATCCAATCTCATCCTCATCGCTCGTGCTGTTCTGCTCCTCGTGGAAGCTCAGCGCAATCACTTCGGGTATTGGCACTGCCGTTCCAGAGTTGACGCGGAAGTTGTCGAAGGCGACGGTGACTCCCGAACCCTGAAACCCAGAGCCCATACGGCCAACGGCGAAGCTAATACGGGCATCCGCGGAGGGAACGGTGTCAGAGCCCATGAGCACCCACGAGGAACTTGATGCATCCCAACGGTACGCCGCCATCACCGCCCCGCCCGCGCCCACAGTTCTCACAAACCTTAGTGTCCCGGAGGTATCTGAGGTGGGGGTAACACCAACCGCAGGGCGCGAGGTGAGGTCCGGTGCTAGAAATCCGGCGGAATAGATCTCACCCCCTACCGTACTTGTTCTTCCGACACTCGAGTAGGGGAACGTCGCGCTGAGGGGGTCGCCGCTGACTAACAGGCCCATGGCAAAGCCGTTAGGGACAGGCCAGTTAAGAAGTTCAAAGTCAACCTGGACGTCAAAGGAGCCCGAGAGACACCACGTGCTGCTTACGGCGCCAACCATGAACTCGTCGCTCGGATCGGCGGTGATGCTCACAATCAGGCGCCCGTCGTGCTCCTCAAGCGTGGCGGACGACGAAGCCATGAGTTGCCATCGGCTCGGGTCGAGCACGCCGTCGTCAAAGTTGTCGTCCACGACGCCGGGGACGGTGCCTGCCGGGTGACGCTCGATCTCGATATGGTAGTCGGTATCCGTGGTTTCGGTTCCTTCCCAAGCCCAGCCGACGCCGCCGCAGAAGGATTGATCCACGTACATCGAAGTGCGCAGGATGAAGTTGTGACTGTAGTATTGTTTGCCCTGGCCGAGAGCGATGCCGCCGTTGCGCCCCTGGGTAGTGATCCGAGCGACCTGGCTGCCATCGAGCGTGGGAAAGCCCAGGGTGCACCAGTCCTGCGACCAGTTGGCGCGGCTGAACGTCGCGTCGGCGAAGTTGTCGCTGAAGTCCTCAGCGCCCGGGAAGGGCGCAGCCTGCAACCGGAAGTTGTCGAAGAGCACGGTGGAAGGGCCGGCCCATTTCTGCGTCCAGCAGCCAGCAAATCCGTCAACATAGGACTTATGCCCCGGGTGCAGAAGGTCCTGCGGCACTTCTATGATCTTCTCGCTGTCCTGCCACGGCGCGCTCGACTTGGGCCGAAACCAGACCTGGAAGGTGGTGCCGGTTGACACCATGCGCAGGTCGTACCAGTTGTTATAGCTCACGGTGGGGGCCCAGACGGCGCCCAATGCCTGGTCGCGGACTGACAGTCCCGTTTCATACAGGGCAACAAAGTGCCGCGGCGGCGAGACCTCGACGTAATAGGCGTTACCCGTCCACGCCAGCCCATCAAACTGTCCGATGGCGATGCCGCCGCCATCGCCGGACTCGATCATGAGCGACACCTGCATGTCGAAGTTCTCGACGAACCACCCGGTGACGTTGTCGGGGCCAGATGCCCCGCTGCCCCCGCCGACCGCGGGATTACCGGACACGCCTTTCAAGACGCGGTTCCCATCCGGGAGGTCCACGATCTCCCATGTCGCCCCGGGGCCATCGACGTAGCCCTCGAACCACCCCGTTGGGACGCCCGGACCCACGGGGTAGCCCCCGAAATCCTCCTGGATCAAATCCGCGTAGGCCGCGCCCGCAGCGGCAAGGACAACGCCAACCACCATCATCACAATCACAACCTTCTTCATCTCCCCCTCCTCTCAAAGGAATGTATTGCAGCATCCAAGATTGTGGACGAATCATCCCTCGCCCGCTGCGGCGGGGCGCGGCAAGGCTGAAGGGCAGTCGGCGTTCGAGGGCAAACGGCGGTTCGCAGTGGGGCCGCAAACAAAACAAAGGGGTTCCGGATGACCCGACCGCGTGGACACGCAACAACGGACGCCCTGCGCTTGCCGCACAGCGCAGCGCACAATAATGGACGCTTGCCCGATTGCCCCCAGACATCGCGCCTCCCCCAGCAAGCACAACATTCGAACGCCGGCCCCCGCAGCTCGCGGCAAGAGGTGCGACGACCACACTTATGGCCCATTCTCGCCCGGCCATGATTCTCCTTCTGGAAAATCGGCCCTTTACCCCCCCGCGCCCTCGCGCCAAGCCACAAGCTCGCCAGGCCGGCCCAGGCCCGGCGCTAGCCCGGCGCGGACGGCTAGCCAGCGACATGAAAACTTGATACACTCGGATTAGCTGGGGCTTGTCGGCCAAAGCAACGGAAGGAGCCTTAGTCACATGAAACGCTTGGTAGGGATCATGTTTGTCGCGGTGCTGGCGACCCTCGTGTGGTCGTACGCGGCCAGCGCCGGGGCGCTGCGGGCGGGGGCGGCGGCGGTGGATATTAAGGTGCCTGCCGGTGCGATCACCTGCGGTTATGGCGATCGCGCGCAGTCGCCGCACACAGGGGTCCACGACCCCGTCGGGGCTCACGCCCTGGTGCTCGATGACGGAACGGCCAAGACCGCGATTGTGGGCGTGGACGCGCTGGGCATCGGGCCGGAGATGCGCGCCGCGGTGGTCAAGGGCATCGCACAAACGCACATCAGCTCCGACCACCTGCTGCTGGCGGCGACTCACACCCATTCTGGCCCGGGGCACCTCTACCCCATCCCAATGCTCGAGCTCTTCTTCGGGAAGTTCCGCCAGGAGGTCCTTGACGCCGTGACTTCGGCGATAATCGCGGCGGTGCTGGCGGCGGATTCGCGGCTCGAGCCGGCGGTCATCGGTGCGGCGGAAGGAACCATCAACAACGCCAGTCACAATCGCCGTCACGACGGCGGGTTGACCGACGAGACGATGAGCGTAATGCGCGTGGACGCCAAGGGCGGCAAGCCGCTGGCGGTGATCGTGAACTTCGCGGCGCATCCGACGGTGGTGAGCGGCGAGCCGGTGCTCATCACCGCCGATTTCCCGCGCGGGATTTACGATTATGTGCAGCGCGAGCTGGGCGCGGTTGCGATCTACCTCAACGGCGCGCAGGGCGATCAATCGCCGGGCAACCCGACGCAAGCGGTGGGCGATGATTATGCGCGCGCCAAGGCCCTAGGCGAGGCGCTCGCGACCAAGGCTCTCCAGATACGGAGCGGGATCAAGCCGCGCAGCGACATCGAGATTACCGTGGCTTATGAGGAGGTGACGTTGCCGCCGCCCACCATCCCGCTGATACCGAAAGCGGCCGCGCCTTACATGGCCATCGGCTGGCAGGACGCGGTGTTCGTTGGGGTCCCCGGCGAATGCATCGCGGAGATCGGCCGCGCGGTCAAGGATGAGCTTCGCAAGTCGGGGAAGACGCCATTCTTCATCGGGCTTGCCAATGACCAGCTCGGCTATATCCTTACCGAGGCGGAGTACAACTACGACTTCGGCCCCGGTCAGACCAAGGGCGGCTATGAGCGCACTATTTCGCTGTTCGGGCCGAAGTTCGGCGCGCTGACCCAAGGCAAGTTGGTCGAGCTGGGACGAAAGGCGAGCGGCCAAACGTAGGGCGTGTCTTTTGAGCTTTCCTTGGGGCGAGCGCACGTCCGCGCGGGGAGGCGCGGTGGACCCCGCGATCCTCGCGCCTCCGGCAGGGCAGGAGGGGCTCCAGCTCCCGAAGAAGACAGGGCCGGCCGCGGTCCGTCGGCGCACAGATGACGGAGCGATCCTTTCGTTGCTCGCAATCGTTTATCGCAGCGCCGCGCAAGGCGTCTAACCCCGGAGGAGATAGATGGTCAAGGAAGTTGACGTACTGCCCGACTTCAGGCCGAGCCAAATCGAGCTCGGCCTCATTCCCGAATTCAGCTACCAGCGCACGCTGCAAGCGGAGATGGCCGGCGGCCTCACACGCGAGCAGGGCCTGCTGATGCTGCAACGGATGGAGACCATCCGCGCGTTCGAGGAAATGGTGATTGACCTGAAGAACGGCAAATTCGCGCCGCTGGAGGGCTTCAAGTTCGTCGGCGCGACCCACCTATCGCTGGGCCAGGAAGGGGTCGCTGTGGGCGCGATCTCAGCGCTGCGCCCCGATGACTATATCACCAGCACCCACCGCGGCCACGGCCATTCCATCGCCAAGGGCGCTTACGCCATAGATGCGATGAGCGCCGACGAGCTGTGTCGCTTCCTCTGCGTCTGCGAGCCGCCGGAGAACGCCCGGCATCAAGCGCAGCGCTTTCACCTGCTGCAAACCATGGGCGAGCTGCTGGGCAAGGAGATCGGCTACTGCCGCGGACGCGGCGGGGGCATGCACATCGCCGACTTCAACGTCGCCCACTTGGGCGCCAATGCCATCGTTGGCGGCAGCTATGGCATCGCGGTGGGCGCCGCCCTGTCCAGTCATCTCCTCGGCCGCGATCGCGTGACCCTGTGCATTGCCGGCGACGGCGCCGCCAACAACGGGATCTGCCACGAAGCCTACAACTTCGCTTGCATGAAGCAGTTCAAGGCCGGGCTGCCGGTTGTTTTCCTGATCGAGAATAACCAGTATGGCATGACCGGGCAGCAGGTGTGGGAGGTCACGGGCGTGGACCACCTGGCGCGGCGCGGGGCCGGCTATAACCGGGTCAACATGCACGCCGAGGTGGTCAACGGCATGGACGCGCTGGCGGTGCGCGACGCCGTGTCGAGGGCGACGGAGCTGTGCCGGCGCGGCGAGGGTCCGGTGGTGCTGGAGTGCCTGACCTATCGCTACATGGGTCACTCGCTGAGCGATATGCGCACCACCTACCGCAGCAAGCAGGAGGAGGAAGCGTGGCGCGCGCAGGACCCGATTGACCGGCTGCGGCGCCAGCTCCGGGAGGCAAGCGTCGCCGACGACGCTGAGCTGGACGCGATTCGCAAGCGCGCGCGGGAGAGCATCGCCGAAGTGACGTTGGAGGCGGGCAAATCGCCAGACCCCGACCCGGCGACGATCTATGAAGGCTTGTATGCCGATACTACCTCCAACGACATATCACCTGATCTCGCCACCACGCTCACCCACAAGGAGCCGGCGCGGGTCAAGCGCGACAGCGAGGGGCAGATTCTATATCGGCACGCGGTGGCCGAGGCGCTGATGGAGGAGATGATGCGCGACCGCCGGGTAGTGCTTTACGGCGAGGATGTCGCCGACTACGGCGGGGCGTTCCAGGTCACGCGCGGGCTGCTGGATATCTTCGGGCGCGAGCGCGTTTTCGATACGGCGATCTCGGAGGCGGCGATTGCGGGCTCGGCGATCGGGGCGGCGATGACGGGGCTGCGGCCGGTGGCCGAGATCATGTACATAGACTTCATCCTGCTGGCGATGGACCAGGTGGGCAACCAGGCGGCGAAAGTGCGCTACATGTTCGGCGGCAAGGCGAAAGTGCCGCTGGTGATCCGCACCACGGTCGGCGGGGGCAAGGGATACGCCGGCCAGCATTCGCAGAGCCTGGAGGCGGTGGTGACGATGTTCCCCGGCCTCAAGGTCGTCGCGCCCTGGAGCGCCTATGATGCCAAGGGCTTGCTCAAGAGCGCGATCCGCGACGACAACCCGGTCATCTTCATCGAGCACCAACTGCTTTACACCGAGAAAGGCATGGTGCCGGAGGAGGAATACACGGTGCCGCTGGGCAAGGCGGCGGTGGTGCGCCCCGGCGAGGAGGTGACGGTAGCGACCTATTCGCGCAATGTCTCGCTGGCGTTGGAGGCGGCGGAGGCGGTCGCGGCGGAGGACGTGCAGGTGGAGGTGATTGACCTGCGAACACTGATCCCGCTCGACCTGGAGACGGTGCTGGCCTCGGTGCGCAAGACCGGGCGGCTGGTTTTGGTGACCCAGGCGCCGCTCACCGGGTCTTACCCGCAGCACGTAGCCTACCAAGTGCAGGCAAACGCGTGGGAGGCATTGGCGGCGCCGATCACGGTCGTGGCCGCCCATGACGTTCCGCCGCCGATGGCGCAGACGCTGGAGATGGAGCATCTGCCCAGCGCCGAAAAGATCGCCAAGGCGATCATGGCGACCGTCGGGTACGGGGAGTAGCGCTCCGTCGCCCTTGATTCGGGGGCAAATGAAAGCCGCCGAGCCTACTCCGCCGACGCCTTCGTCCGCCGAAGCGGCACTTCGTCGCCCGCGAAGGCGGAAGTAGCTTCGGCTACGAAGGCCGGATAAACGCCGACTCACGGCGATGACGACGGGATGCCGCCTTGTCGCGTTGGCTGTGAAGGCGCGGTCGTTAACCCCTCTCCCTCTTTGAGGGAGAGGCCCGCCCTGAGCATGGTCGAAGGGCGGGGTGAGGGTGAAGACCCGCGCGGCGCACCCTCACCCGTCCCGATGAATCGGGACGTCCTCTCCCTGGGAGGGATGAGGAGTGAGCAAGCGCCCATCGGTGTCCTGCGCACGCACCGTGGCATTAGGATTTTGGCGCAGCACTAGCCGCGGATGTTTACCCGCCCCTGGCGGGCTTGCCCGCCCACCACAGGCGGACAAACCTTGGGCGGGAACGCGGAAGACGCGGAATGGCTCAGTGTTAGCGCGAGTGAAGCGCAAGAGGTAGGGCAATGGAAGCGAAGGGGGCCTCGCCAAGTATATTGGACCAGTATGATGCCGACAAGTCTGCTCTTGACAAGTTCGCTGCTGAACTTGAGCGCCTACTAAGAACGCTGCTTCAGGCTGGCGGCGTAAAGTTCCACTCCGTGACTTCCCGAGTAAAGGAGCGCGACAGTCTTGCGCGCAAGATTGACGGTATCCCCCCGAAGTACTCTCAGTTGGCCGACATTACAGATGTAGTGGGGCTCCGAGTAATCACTTACTTCGAGGACACGGTTGACGACGTCGCCAAGATTGTCGAGCGTGAGTTTGAGGTAGACCAGGAAAATTCGGAGGACAAGCGACAGGTCTCGGATCCGGAGAGATTCGGCTACGCGTCCTTGCACTACGTCGTGCGACTGTCAGCCGGGAGGGTCAGACACGAGGAGTACAGACGGTTCTCTGGGATGAAGGCCGAGATTCAAGTCCGCTCCGTACTACAGCACGCATGGGCGGAGATAGAGCACGATCTGGGGTACAAGAGCAAAGACGTTGTCCCCTACGATTACAGGCGAGGGTTCGCACGACTGGCCGGGCTACTGGAGTTGGCAGACAGCGAATTCGTCCGCCTCAGAGATGAGATCAGAACATATGAGAAGGATGTGCGCCGGCAGATTGAGGAGCACCCCGCCGCGGTTGCGGTTGACAAAGCATCGCTTATTGCCTACGCACGGCACGATCCGTTAGTGAAGAAGTACGATCGCCTTATCTCTAGCCGTACCGGCAGAAAGCCCGTTCTGCTGCCCGACATGCTTGAGGGCTGGACCAAGGCTATGTACGAGATGGGGTGGAAGAGAATCGGTGATCTGCAAAAGAGGCTCACCGAATCCGGCCCGCGCGCCGTTGATCTAGTGGTGGAGATGAATAAGGGAACCTACTGGCCGTACGTGCCTAAGGGCGACCGGTTTGCCGCGGGTAGCGTGCTCTTATACCTAGGGTACCTTGATTCGGCCTCAGGCCCGGAAGGCGCACTTGAGAGGTACATACGGTCTATGTTGCCGGAAGGTGGCGAATTCGCGAAAGTTTTCGCGGACATCGTCAGGAAGGCAGTTGGCGCACTGGCAGGCGGTGTGGATCGCGCTACGCAGAAGACTAGTATCCGAGTGAACCGCACCAGGAGCAAGCGACATGGATGATGATGCAGCCGGGAGGCCTGTCCTAGATGCTCTGGTGGCGATGTCGCGCGCATTGGGCGATCCCGCGCGGGACTATGTCATCCTGGGGGAAGGCAATACATCGGCGCGCGTCGGCGATGACCGCATGTGGGTCAAGGCGAGCGGCGCCAGCCTTTGCGGGATTTCGGCCGAGGGCTTCGTCCGGGTGCGGCGAGATAAGGTGCTCGAAATGTTCGAGGCCGGGGACCTCGGTGACGCGGAGATCGAGCGCGGCCTGCGCGCGGCGATGGACGATTCCACCTCGCCCCGGCGTCCCTCTGTCGAAACGCTGTTCCACGCATATCTCCTCGGCCTGGAGGGGATCAATTTCGTGGGCCACACTCACCCAACGGCGGTCAATGCCATCCTCTGCTCGCGCCTGGGCAGGGAGGCCATCGCCGGGCGCATTTATCCCGACGAGATCGTCGTCTGCGGCGTGGCCCCGTTATTCGTGGATTACGTTGATCCCGGCGTCCTGCTGGCGCGGGCGATTCGCAATGAAACAGAGCGCTACATCGCGCAGCAGGGACACCCGCCGCGGTCGGTGCTGATGCAGAACCACGGGTTGATAGCCCTGGGCTCCACGCCCGCGCAGGTGGAGGCGATAACCGCGACCTGGGTCAAGACCGCGCGGATTATCGGCGGTACGATGGCTTTCGGCGGCCCCCGGTTCCTGAGCGACGGGAACGTGGAGCGTATTTGCAGCCGGCCCGATGAGCACTATCGCCATCGCGGCATCACCGGTGCCGAGCAATGAGCGATCCCCTGGCGCGGTACCACCAGGCGGCCACTACGCCGCGCACGACACTCGCGTGGCGCCTGCATGGCGCGGGGATGGAGCGCTTTGGGCGCAGCGGCGAACCGGAGCGGTTACCGCTGTCCGCGCCCGGTGCGCGTGAGGTGCTGGCGCGGGTTGACGCGCTCGGACTGTGCTTCAGCGACATCAAGCTGATCGGCCTCGGCGGCGAGCATCCGCGCGTTTACGGCCGCGATCTGGCCGCCGATCCCGTCATACCCGGCCACGAGGTCAGCCTCACTATTGCCGCGGTGGGAGCCGATCTGCGCGACCGCTTCCGCATTGGCGAGCGCTACATCGTTCAAGCGGACGCGATATTCCGCGGCGAGGCCAGGGCCTACGGCTACGCTCTGCCCGGCGGCATGAGCCAGTACGGGATCATCGGCGAGCGCATCATTGACGGCGACGAGGGATGTTACCTGATTCCCGTTCGCAGCGATATCGGCTACGCAGAAGCAGCCCTGACCGAACCCTGGGCATGTGTGGAGGCATCCTATCGCATCAAGCCGCGCGGCAGCCTCAAGGCGGGCGGCGACGCGTTGTTCCTCGCCTTGCCCGATGCGCGGTGTGATGAATACAGCTTGACCCGCGGCATGGACGCGACCTGCGCGCCGGCGAAGGTCGTCGCCATCAATGCTGCCGGAAAGATCGGGGACTGGCTGCGGGGTCGGGCGTCGCAGCTCGGCATCCCCTTTATCGAGCAAGAACTGCCCGGCCCGGAGGCTCTGGCCGCGCTTAAGTCGGAGCATGCGCCGCACGGATTCGATGACATTGTGGCGCTGGGTTCGGGTGACGCGGATTTGATCGAGAGCGCGGCTCGGCTGCTCGCCAACGGCGGGGTGATGAACATCGTGTCGAGTAAGCCGCTGGCGCGCCCGGTGCGGATTGACGTGGGACGCATCCACTACGATGCCACCGATTACGTGGGCGGGCCGGGGCCGGACATTGCCGAATCCTATCAGGCGCGCGAGAGCGAACTTGCGGGCGGCCCGGCGTGGTTCATTGGCGCGGGCGGGCCGATGGGGCAGATGCACGTGCAGCGCGCCGCGGCGCGGGCCGATGGCGCGGAAGTCATCGTCGCGACCGATGTGGACGACGCGCGCCTGGCGGCGCTGGAGGCCAGATGCCGCGCCGCGGCCGGCGAGCATTGCCGGCGAATCATCGCCGTCAATCCGACTCGATTCTCTGCGGCTGATTTCGATGCCGAACTGCGCCGCGCGGCGCCCGACGGTTTCAGCGATATAGTGGTGCTCGCGCCGGTGCCGGCGCTGATCGAGCAGGCCGCGTCCTACCTGGCGCGCGAGGGCGCGCTCAACGTCTTCGCCGGTCTTGCGCGGGGCACGATGGCGACGCTCGATCTTTCGGATGTTTACCTGCGCAAGGTTCGCTGGCTGGGCGGCAGCGGCTCGCGGATTTCCGACCTCGAGTACACCCTGCGCATGACCGAGGCGGGCAAGCTGTCTCCCAATCTGTCAGTCGCTGCAATCGGCGACATGCGCTCGGTGCGCGACGGCCTGGAGGCGGTCAGAGCCGGCAGGTTCCCGGGCAAGGTGGTCATTTTTCCACAGATCGAGGGCTTGCCCCTGACGCCGCTGAGCGGGCTGCGCGAGCACCTGCCCGAAGTTCACGCCGAGCTCGGCCCCGGGGAGACCTGGACGCGCCAGGCGGAGCGGGAGCTTCTGCGGCTGCGGCTGCCTCGTTAGCCTGGACTTGGATGCTCGGCTCGCGGTAAGATGACAGCGGTCGGGCACGAATGCGATGACTAGAAACCTTGTAGCGCAACAAGCAAGCCTCTTCCCGGCGGAGGTGGAGTTACCCCGCACCGACACCACCTCCACGTTCGCCGACAATGTATACCTCCCAATTCACAGGTGGTTCCGCTACTCCGCGGGTTTTTCTGCGTTGTGGGCGAGAGAGTTAATCGAGAAGGAGAAAGCTCGGGGCCGGGCAACCGTCTTAGATCCGTTCGCGGGATCCGGGACCGTGCTGTTGGAGGGGGAACGCTGCGACGTGGAGACGGTCGGCGTCGAGGCGCACCCTTTCGTGGCCCGCGTTGCGCTGGCGAAGCTCTGCTGGCGAGAACCGCCGAGAGCGTTCCGGGAGTACGCGCTGGCCGTGTTGGCACGGGCAAAAGGGCAAGGCGGCGACGCTCAGGGCTATGCGCGACTTACTCTGAAGTGTTTCCCGCCCGCAGTTCTGTCTCGTCTGGATTCGCTGCGACGAGCGTGGGAGGCAGCGGCGGACGGTTCGCCTGCGTCGGAGCTAACCTGGCTGGCGTTGACCTCCATCCTCAGGGAATGCTCGCCGGTGGGAACCGCGCAGTGGCAGTATGTGCTCCCGAACAAGGCCAAAGCCAGGAGCACCGATCCCTATGAGGCGTTCGAGGCCAAGGTCTACCTGATGAGCGGAGATATGTCGAGACGCCAACACGACTGTCCAGGGCCGCAGGCAAGGCTGCATCGGGAGGACGCGCGCGAATGCGCCTCACTTCCTGACGCATGGGCTGACCTGGTCATCACGTCTCCGCCCTATGCCAATAACTACGATTACGCGGACGCGACCCGCTTGGAGTTGACGTTCTGGGGCGAAGTTGACGGCTGGGGCGACCTGCAAGGGGCGGTGCGCCAATATCTGGTGAGGTCATGCACCCAGCACGTGGCGACGATGATTGGCGAGACGTACGAGTTGACAGATCAGCCCTTGTTGGCGCCGATCAGAGAAGAGATCATAGACGTCTGCACACGGTTGGAGGGGGAACGAGAGAAGCATGGCGGAAAGAAGCCGTACCACACGATGATCGCCGCCTATTTCTCGGACCTGGCGCGGGTGTGGGTGGCGCTGCGGCGCGTTACCGCCGACGGCGGGCGGGTGTGCTTTGTCGTCGGGGACTCTGCGCCTTACGGCATATATGTTCCAGTGGATCGTTGGCTGGGCGAGCTGGCAATTGCCGCCGGTTTCAACGCTTACAGTTTCGAGAAGACGCGCGACCGGAATGTGAAGTGGAGGAACCGCAAGCACCGGGTTCCACTGCATGAAGGCCGCCTCTGGGTCGAGGGGTGACGCATGGCTCAATCCCCGGCGCACAAGTTCGGTCAGATTATCGGCGATCTTCTGGAGGTGGCGGTCGAACCTCTGCTGCGCCGTTTCGCAGAGCGCCACGGTCTCTACCTCGACCGCAAGGGACGGCGGACTGCACGGCCGGGGAAGAAGGTCAGTTGGACCGATCTCTCGGGCAATACTCACGACCTAGACTATGTGCTTGAGCGCGGCGGCACCGCGAAGTGCATCGGCGTTCCCGTAGCTTTCATAGAAACCGCGTGGAGACGGTACACCAAACACTCCCGAAACAAGGCGCAGGAGATTCAGGGCGCGGTTCTCCCCCTGGCCGAGGCTTACCGACATGCGGCGCCGTTCATGGGAGTGATCCTGGCCGGCGTCTTTACCGAGGGCGCCTTGGCGCAACTGCAATCCCTTGGCTTCTCGGTTCTCCATTTCCCTTACGAGACGGTGGTTGAGGCACTCCAGACCATCGGAGTGGATGCCTATTTCACTGAGGAAACCGCCGACGCGGAGTTCGAGCGCAAAGTCCGTCGCTGGGATCGTGTGCCGCAGAAGAAACGCGCTGAGACCGCCCGGAGGCTCTTGCAGATCAACGCTGAAGCAGTTCGCGATTTCATGGGCGCGCTTGAAGGCGCTGCGACCAGGACTATCCAGTTGGTGCGAGTGCTTCCGCTCCACGGCAGCGCGGTGGAGTGGGGTTCCGTGGAAGAGGCGATTTCGTTTATCGAGAGCTATGAGGAGAATCACCGACCGCCCCGGATGCCGGTAGCGAGGTATGAAGTCGAGGTGCGCTACCATAACGGCGACCACATCCAGGGTCAATTTGCCGGGAAGGAAGCGGCGATCACTTTCCTGCGCGGCTACGTACCGCCCGTGTCGCCCGGAGCCTCGTAGGAAACTGATTTCGATTTGCCCTACCGCGATGGAGGTGTTGGTTGAGAACGAAGCCGACTCCGGCGAAGCCGAAAGCAAAGGCACAATCGTCTAAGCCCAAGGCGGCGGCCGCCATTAAGCCATGCCAGCGCCTGCGCGACAAGGTCGCCATCGTCACCGGCGCGGCGCAGGGGCTGGGCGAGGCCATTGCGCGGCGTTTGACGCTGGAGGGGGCGTGCGTTGTTGTAGCTGATGTTAATGAGGACGGCGCGCGCAAAGTCGCCTATGCCCTCAATCGCGACCTTTCCGGGCAAGCGATGGCCGTGCGCTGTGATGTGAGCGATGAGGACGAAGTCGCGGCCATGGTCCGCAAAACGCTGAAGCGCTTTCGCCGCCTCGATCTGCTGGTCAGCAACGCCGGCATTCTCATATCGGGCGATGTCACGGAGTTCTCGGCCCGCGATTGGCGCAAGGTGATCGAGGTTGACCTGGTCGGCTATTTCCTGTGCGCGCGCGAGGCGGCGAAGGTCATGCGGCGGCAGCGCAGTGGGGTCATCATTCAAATCAACTCGAAGTCGGGCAAAAGGGGCAGCTTTCGCAACTCCGCCTACGCGGCCAGCAAGTTCGGAGGCATTGGCCTCACCCAGAGCCTGGCGCTGGAGCTTGCGCCGGAGGGCATCAGGGTCAATGCGGTGTGCCCCGGCAATCTCCTAGACTCGCCGCTGTGGGTGGACAGCCTCTACGAGCAGTATGCGAAGCGCTGGGGTATCTCACCCCAGGAAGTGCGGCGCAAGTACGAGGAGCAGGTGCCCTTGGGGCGGGGCTGCACTTACGACGACGTGTGCAACGTAGTCGTCTTTCTCGCCAGCGATGAGGCGTCCTACATGACCGGGCAGGCGATCAACGTCACCGGCGGCCAGGAGATGCGCTGACCATGGCGCGCAGGGTGCATCTCGATATCGGCATTAACGGCGCCTTCCTCACCCGCCGCTGGGAGGAACCCGATAACTTCATGCGCCTCACCCGCGAGGCGGGGTTCGAGCACCACGAGTTTTGCGCCGATGCGCTGGATCCGTTCTTCAGCGGCGACCGGGAATACCAGCTTGCGACCGCCCGCGCCGTAAAGGATGCGGCGGAGCGCCACGGCGTCACCATCACCGACATTTACACGGGGGTCGCCACCCATCGCTTCCACGGGCTGTCGCACAGCGACGCCAGCGTGCGCGCGCGGATGAAGCAGTGGATACTCGATTGCATGGACCTGGCGCTGGCGATGGGAACCGATCGCATCGGCGGCCACTGGGATGCGCTCTCGGTGGAAACGCTGAGCGATCCCGCCCGCACCGAGTGGGCATGCCGCAACATCTACCGCACTTTCCGCGAGCTCTCCGCTGCCGCCGCCGAGAAAGGCATCGCGGCCATCTACAACGAGCAGATGTATATACCGAGCGAGATCCCGTGGACCCTCGACCAGGCCCAAGAGTTCCTGGTGGAGGTCAACCGCGGCGCCGACACGGCCGGGGGCGGCCGTGCTCCAGGCTCACCCATATATCTCACCATTGACGTGGGGCACCAGGCTGGGGAACACTACGGCCTGAGCGGGCCGGATACCGATTATGTCGCGTGGCTGGAGCGGTTCGCGGCATTCGCGGAGGTTATCCACGTCCAGCAGACGACGCGCGATGCCAGCCATCACTGGCCCTTCACGGCGGAATACAACGAGCGCGGACACGTGCGCGTGGAGAAGGTGCTGAAGGCCATCGAGCGCTCGCACAGCGGGGGGGCCGACGAGGCCGTCGCGCAGGCGTTGGCCCCGGTTGCGCGGACCTACCTCATCGCGGAGATCATCCCCGGCTCAACCAAGACCGAGGAGAAGCTGCTGGAGGAACTCGCTGAATCCGCGCGATACCTGCGGCGGTTCGTGCCGGAAGGCGGGCTGGATTTGACATTCTGAGCGGCTGAGGAAGCAACAATAGCCGCCGATGTTTACCCGCCTCTGGCGGGAACGCCGATGGACGCCGATGACAGACAGTGTAGGGGCGCACGGCGTGCGCCACTGGGTCTGCGTCTGACGCCGTGCGAACAGCAGCACATGCGCAACGAGTCTCCTAGGAGGCCGCCGCTGGCGGCAGCATAACGCCGACAATGACAGTCGGGGGGTGAGCTGTGCCCAACTGGCTCAAGTGGGTCCTCATAGGGTGCGTGGCGCTTGCAGCCGCCGCCATCGCCGCGTGGCTCACGTGGTGGGCGCCGCCGGCATGGGGCGCGCTGAAAGCCCGGCGTGATTGGATCGGGTTCATCGCCGACGTGGGGACGATCCTCGGCTGGGTGATAGCTATTCTCGCGTTCCCCTTCCGTTGGTGGCTGTCGCGGCGCAGCAATGCGACCCGGCCTGGTGCCGTGCCCTCTCAGGAAGCCGGTGGCGATGCAATCATCAGCCAGGGCGACGTCCAGACCGGCGGCCAGCGGATCGAAGGCACGGTCACGGGCGGTGTCGCCGGGCGGGACATCGTGCATCAACATTATCCACAGGCCGCCGCCCTTCCCTCTCCGCATCAGGTTTCCGCGCCGCCGGGGGATTTCACCGGCCGCGAGGAGGAGCTTGGAGAACTGCGATCGGCACTGGACGCCGGCGGCGTGACCATCTCCGGCGTGACCGGCATGGGCGGTGTGGGCAAGACTGCGCTTGCGCTCAAGCTGGCCGATGAGTTGAAGGAGCGCTACCCCGATGCCCAGTTCTACCTCGATCTCCTGGGCACGACCGACCAGCCAATGACTCCCGCCCAGGCCATGACCCACGTCATCCACAGCTTTCATCCCGAGGCGAAGCTGCCGGAGAGCGAGGCGGAACTGCGCGCGCTGTATTGCTCGGCGCTCGACGGCAAGCGCGCGCTGCTGCTGATGGACAACGCGGCGGACGCCCGCCAGGTCCTGCCGCTCATCCCGCCCGCTTCCTGTGTGCTGCTCGTGACCTCGCGTCAACATTTCACCTTGCCCGGCGTGCGTACTGTGGACCTGGACGTGATGCCGCCGGGCGATGCGCGCGAATTGCTGCTCAAGATCGAGCCGCGCATAAGCGAACAAGCCGATGAGATCGCCCGGCTGTGCGGGTATCTCCCTCTCGCCCTGCGCGCGGCAGGCAGCCTGCTGGCGGTGACGCCGGATCTCCAACCCGCGGAATATGCCGCGGCCTTACGTGATGAGCGCCGACGCCTGGAGCGCATCGGAAAAGAGGGAGTGGACATCGGGGTCGAGGCTTCCTTCGGCCTGAGCTACCAGCGATTGCCCGATGACGCCGCCGCCGTTTTCCGCAAGCTGGCGGTGTTCCCGGGATCATTTGATGCGGCGGCGGAAGAGGTGGTTTGCGAGGATGGCGAGCACCGCCGCCTGAGCGAGCTGGTCAAGCGGAGCCTGGTGCAATGGGACGAGAAGAGCAAACGCTACCGGCTGCACGATCTGGCGCGGCTGTTTGCCGAATCGCGGCTCGCTGAAGACGAGCAGCAGGCCGCGCGGCGGCGCCACGCGAAGCACTACATGAGCGTACTCGCCGCGGCCGATGACCTGTACCTGGCGGGCGGCGAGGGTATCCTGCGCGGGCTTGAGTTGTACGACGGGGAGCAGGCCAATATCCAGGCCGGCCAGGTGTGGGCGGCCCAACATGCCGCAGAGGACCAGACCGCGGCGCAACTGTGCAGCGTTTACCCCAACGCCGGGGTGTACGTGGTCAGCCTTCGCCTGCACCCGCGCGAGCAGGTCACATGGCTTGAAGCCGGCGCGAGCGCGGCGCGGATGCTCAAGGATCGCACGGCTGAGGGCAGGCATCTGGGCAACCTGGGCTTGGCCTACGCCGCCCTGGGCGAGACCCGCAAGGCAATCGAGTTCCACGAGCAGCAGCTAACCATAACCCGCGAGATCGGCGACCGGCGGGGCGAAGGCGCCGCCCTCGGCAACCTGGGCATTGCCTACAAGGACCTGGGCGAGACGCGCAAGGCAATCGAGTTTTACGAGCAGCAACTAATATTACTCCGTTAGCTTACGTTGTTAGCAGTAAAACGACTCAATTTCTCGCGGCAAATAGCAAACGTCTGATTGCACTTCACGCTGCTCCTGAGCACTATTGAGGGGCAGTGGGCAAATATGTGTTTTCCGGAATGGTGCCCCCTGTGAGGTCAGCGGATCTCCCTAGATCAACATAACGGAGTAATACTAACCATAACCCCCGAGATCGGCGACCGGCGGGGGGAAGGCAACGCCCTGGGCAACCTGGGCAGTGCCTACCTCGCCCTGGGCGAGACCCGCAAGGGAATCGAGTTCTACGAGCACCAGCTAACCATGACCCGCGAGATCGGCGACCGCCGCGGCGAAGGCATCGCCCTGGGCAACCTGGGCATTGCCTACAAGAACCTGGGCGAGACCCGCAAGGCAATCGAGTTCTACGAGCAGGCGCTGGCCGTCATGCGCGAGATCGGCGACCGCCGCGGCGAAGGCAACGCGCTCGGCAACCTGGGCACTGCCTACCTCGACCTGGGCGAGACCCGCAAGGCTATCGAGTTCCACGAGCGTGCGCTGGCGATTTCGCGCCAGATCGGCGACCGGCGGGGCGAGGGCAACGCGCTGGGCAACCTGGGCACTGCGTACCTCGACCTGGGCGAGACCCGCAAGGCAATCGAGTTCTACGAACAGCAGCTAACCATAACCCGCGACATTGGTGACCGGCGGGGGGAAGGCGCCGCCCTCGGCAACCTTGGCATTGCCTACAAGAACCTAGGCGAACTGCGCCGCGCCATCGAGTTCTATCAACGGGCTCTGGGAATTGACCGCGACATCGGTGACCGGCGGGGTGAGGGCAACGCCCTCGGCAACCTAGGCGTGGCCTACGCCGCCCTGGGCGAGACCCGCAAGGCAATCGAGCTCTACGAGCAGCACCGGGAGATCGCCCGCCAGATCGGCGACCGCCGCGGGGAGGCGACCGATCTGTGGAACACGAGCCTGGCGCTGGACAAGCTGGGCCAGCGCGAGCAAGCTATTGTCAACGCCGAAGCCGCGCTCGCGATCTTCGAGCAAATCGAGGATCCGGCGGCCGAGAAGGTGCGCCGTGCTCTTGCCGAGTGGCGGAAGGGCAAATAGGCAGAGGGTGTGACTTCGAGAAGTCGGGGGCGCGCAAACCAACCCCTCCCCCTTCCAGGGGGAGGACGAAGGTGGGGGTACAAGGCGCTGACTCGCACCCTCACCCGGCCCCGACCTGTCGGGGCCGACCCGCCATAGGCGGGTAAACCTCTCCCTGAAAGGGAGAGGAGTTGTCGGGCGTGTGGCGCAATTTGCTACCAAGATCCTTCGCTTGCGCTCAGCATGACATATCGTCTCTGTGTTCTCTGCGGCTTCTGCGGTTTCTGCGGTGAAGATGGGCGGTTCCCAGCCGAGGGCCCTTCGGCTCCGCTTAGGGCAGGCCGTGCGCCCCTACGTTTCGGGCGCAGCATGCTGCGCCCCTACAGGCTGTTATCGGCGTT
>Ga0315289_10001674_pt1 | contig 34399 bp, 25 predicted proteins | sample YL17G11_40_MG_FD_203452 | JGI IMG/M metagenome (GOLD analysis project Ga0315289, IMG submission 203452) | Sediment microbial communities from Yellowstone Lake, YNP, Wyoming, USA - YL17G11_40 | ecosystem: Environmental > Aquatic > Freshwater > Lake > Sediment | place: USA: Wyoming | collected...
AGCTAAGCTCCCCGCTACCCTCCCTATCTTTTTGATTGGATTTCTGTCGATAATCCTTTGAAGATCAAGCTTTTGGGTAGTCGAATACGCCTGTTCGATCACCGCCTCGATCATTTCTGTCGAATAACCTTCAGGATTTTTTTCTAAATTTTTAGCCAGCTGGAGGGCGGCAATTAGTCGATTATTAAGCTCCGGGAATTTTTCCTCCAATCTCAAAGACAAACTCTCCAGGCTTGACTTATAAAGGATGGGTCTCAAGCAAAAATAGGAGATAAATATCACCAGGCCGAAAGAAGCAAAACCAATATAGCCAACCCTTGCCTCCACCGGAAAAACAAAAATTGAATTCAGCCAAAGCCCCAAAAAAGCAAAGCCCAAAGCTAAGGAAAAGGTAATTAAAATCCCTCTTATGGCTTTGTTTTTAGTGTGAATAGCTCTCAAAGCTTTAAGTCTGTTGGTAAGTGCAGTGTAACTGGACAGATTGAAATTGTTATTCATAATCTTTTTATTTTTTGATCCTCTCAAGAGCGCGTAGTGGAGGTTTTACACCTCCGCCCCGCCAAAGGCGGGGCTACGCGCTTTATCAAAAGACGCAATAGCTCGCATAAATTTAATTTTCCAAAGCCCAGGTAATAATATTCACTCCCATCTTTAGTGCCGCTTCCCTTTTTTCCGGGGGATCATTATATACTTGAGGATCCTCCCAGCCGTCTCCAATGTCGCATTCGTAATCATAAAATACCACCAATCTCCCTTCGTGAAATATGCCAAATCCTTGGGGTGGTTTTTCATCGTGTTTATGTATTTTGGGCAAGCCAACGGGAAAATCGTAATAACAATGATAGATCCCGTGACTGAAGGGGAGCTCCACTAAATCCTTATCCGGAAAGACCCTCTTCATCTCCCGAAAGAAAGCCTCTTTTAAGCCGTAAGAATCATTGGCAAAAAGAAAACCTCCATGAGTTAGATAATTTCTCAGTTCCTCCAATTCTGGATCGGTAAATTTTATATTTCCATGACCGGTCATAAATAAGAATGGATAAGAGAAAAGCTCATCGTCCATTATGGAAACCCGAACTTCCTCTTCATTTACCGGAACGTTAGTGTTTTCTTTTAAGAACTTAAGCATATTGGGTATAGCGGAGGCGCCCAAATACCAATCGCCTCCTCCACCATACTTAAGCCGGGCAATGGTGAAGGCGGAGGGGTTCGGATTTTTGCCTGTTTCAATTCGCTGTGCCAAAGCTGAAAAGGCAATCAACAAGAAAACGATTACGATAATAATTTTTTTCGACCACATACTTATAGGTTATACAATTTCAAACGAAGGGTTGTTTGCAACTCCTTAAGAGTCAATTTACCTCAAAAGAATGAAAAGTCAATAAAAAAACTGCTTTTATGCATGTCCTTCCCTCTCCCCTTGTGGGAGAGGGTTAGGGGCTGGATGATATGAGCAATAATTACTTTTGCACTATTAGACTAAAAGTGGAAATAAAAAAACCGCCCTGACACAGGGCGGTTCGGAAAAATCGATACAAATATAAAGATATGTTCATTTAAATCTCTTGGGTGCTCTTTTTTCCCATTCCAAAACGATGGGACTGGCTATATAGATAGAAGAATAGGTGCCTATGATAATCCCCAGAAATAAGGCCAAAGCGAAATCATGAACCACTTCTCCTCCAATGAAAATAATGACCAAGAGGGAGAACAAGACAGTGATTCCGGTGATGAGGGTTCTGCTTAAGACCTCGTTTATGCTGATGTTGAGGGTGGTGATGAAATCACCTCTTTTTCTAAACAACCTTAGATTCTCTCTAACCCGGTCAAACACAACCACTTTATCATTTATAGAATATCCCACCAAGGTCAACAGTCCGCTAACTACTAATAGAGTGATTTCCTTGTGGAGTATAAAAAATATGGCCAAAACCACGAATACATCGTGAAAAGTGGCGACGGTGGCGGCTACACCAAACCTGAAATCGAATCTTATCCAGATATAAATCAACATTCCTGCGGCGGCGAGTAGCACGGCCAGACGAGCCTGTCTTTGGAGGGTTTTTCCCACTGCGGGTCCGATGCCGTCTACAGAGTCTTTATGATATTTGTTACCGGGGAATTCCTTCTCTAAAATTCCTAACAAGTCCTCGGCTATTTTGGTCACATCGTCGGTGGTGCTCTTTACTCTAATCAAAAAGTAGTGGGGCAGTTCTCGATGCAACGATTGTATGGATGCATCATAACCGTTTCTGCTCATAGCCGCTCTCAGCTCCCCAATTGTCACTTCTTTTTCAAAATAGCCTTGTAGCACAGTGCCCCCTGTAAAATCGATGCCTAAATCTGCTTTGCCCAAAAAGATAGCTATAAAGGCCGCAATTCCCAAAATCACCATTATGCCGGAAAATATAAAGGCATACTTTCTTTTCCCCATGAAATCTATATTAGTCTTCTTTAGTAGCTCTAACATTTTTAAAAACTCCTTCCTTACGGATTTTTCTGCGTTCAATCCTTATGGATTTCACTACGTTCAATTCTATATGCTTAAAGTCGTATATTCTTTTCGTAACTCGAAGATCACTCTGGTTATTACCACCGCGGTAAATAAACTTATAGCAATTCCCAAACTCAAAGTGACCGCGAATCCTTTTATCGGTCCCGTTCCAAATTGGAAAAGAACCACGGCAGTTAGAATAGTGGTTAGGTTTGAGTCTATGATAGCCGACATCGCCCTTTTATATCCAGCATCTATGGCCGCCCGGATGGTTTTTCCAGAACGCATTTCTTCTCGGATACGCTCAAAGATCAAGACATTTGCATCCACAGACATTCCTGCGGTGAGAAGGATACCAGCTATCCCAGGCATGGTCAAGGTGGCATGTAATGCGGACATGGCCGCCATAAGAAAAAGTAAGTTCAAGCACAGTGCAAAATCCGCTATCAATCCGGAGAGCTTATAATATATAACCATAAACAATAACACTGCGCAGAATCCGATAATTCCTGAGAGCGTTCCTTTGCGGATGGAATCTTGCCCTAATGAGGGTCCGATTACCCGGTTTTCGATGATCTTCACCGGAGCTGGCAACGCCCCAGCCCTTAAGACGATAGCTAAATCCACGGCTTCCTCGAAAATGGCAGCTCCTCCCATAGTTATGACCCCTGTGTCTCTGATTTTAGATTGGATGGTGGGGGCTGACACAACTCTCCCGTCTAAGATGATGGCTAAGGGTTTACCCACGTTTGCTCCAGTTAACCGCGCAAATCTTCTTCCTCCTTCTTTGGTTAAGGTGAATCTTACCTCGGGCTTGTGATATTGATCATATTGGGGCGTGGCGTCCAAAAGATACTTGCCTGAAAACTCCATCGGCTTTTTCACCAGATAGAGTTTTTGATACTCCGCTCCTTGAATGACTTCGGTTCGCGTAGCCCAAGCAAATTCGTTATCCGGAGGCATTACCTCCTTTACTTTAGGATCATTCAATAGCAGGTCAACTTTGGGTTTGTCCTCTATGAGGACTTCAAAGTAATATCCCCCTGGGTTCTCCAAAAGAGAGGTAAAGGGTTTTTCTCTGTCAGCCTCCTCTTCCTCCTCCCCCAAAAAAGTAGAGGTATCAGTCGTATCAGAGGTGCTTTCTGGCTTTTCCTTACCGAAAAGGTCTTGGGCGATCTTCTTTTTTTCTTCAGTCTCTTTTACTTTCGAAGTTTCAGGCTTTTCTTCTTTAAAAGGAGTTTCTTTCTTCTGCGCTAAAACCTCGTCGATTTTCTTCAAAATGGTTTTGGTATTTTCATCCGATTCCAACAATTTGAATTCAAGCTGGGCGGTCTGACCAATCAGAGCTTGCGCCCTTTCCACATCCTGAAGTCCGGGAAGCTCCACAACTACCCTATCATTCCCTTGTTTTACGATTAAGGGTTCGGTCACACCAAATTGATCCACCCGGTTGCGAATAATCTCCAAAGCCCTATCCACGGCATCCTTTCTCTCATCCTCTTTAACTTTGGACTGATCCACCTGCAACACCACATGCATCCCCCCCTTCAAATCTAACCCTAACTTTAATGCTTTTTTCTCCAAACTTATCAAATCCTGTGGCTCTGTGGTCTTCAAGGCTTGTTTGTCAGAATCGGACATGCTCCAAAGCTTTATGGATGGGTAAAGATACCATAAAGAAGCTGCAATCAAGAATACAATTAAGACTGTCAGATAACTCCGTGACTTTTTGCTCATTTTTTTCTTGCTCCTGTTTTAAATGCTAAAAACGAAACCAACAAACCTCAAATATATAACATAAACTCTAAAAGTCAAGAATTACCTTGACATTTTTTTCATAAATTCTAATATAACCAAAATGGTTTTAGAATCATACGCAAAATAATAATTTTTTGCAGGAGGAATGTATGAGAAGAAAACTGGTTTTATATTTCATGTTTTTCTCTTTGTTGTTTAATCATATCATCATGGGGCAAACCCTCAAAAGCAACGCCACCATCTATTCGCTTCCTGGGGGGATGAAGATAATACTGATAGAAAAGCACGCCAATCCTCTGAGCGCCTGTATGGTTTACGTGAATGCGGGAAGTAAATATGAGACGGATAAAAACAACGGGGTTACCCATCTTTTAGAACACCTTCTGTTTGATGGCACCAAGACCAAATCCAGGACGGACATAACCGAAGGGATTAAGAGCAAGGGAGGTTATATCAATGCCTTCACCCAAAAGGAGCTCACCTGTTATATGGTTTTGATGCCCAAAGAATTTATCGAAGACGGGATAGATGTTCAGTCGGACATGCTTTTTAACTCCGTCATTCCGGATACTGAGTTAGCCAAAGAGCGGAAGGTGGTGATTGAAGAGATCAAAAAGGATGAAGACAACATAGATTATCAAGTGGAGAAATTCTTCGATGCCGGGGTTTATACAAAGACCTCATATGCTCGACCAGTGCTAGGTAATGAAAATACTATTTCCAGCATGTCCAAAGAGGAAATTGTCAACTATTATCACACTTATTATGATCCCAGTAATATGATCGCCTTAGTTATCGGAGATTTCCAGACTGAGGAGATGAAGAAACTTTTGGAGAAATATTTCGACATCAAGAGTGCTCCTCCGGTTTCCTTAACCAAACAGGCAGGCTGGGTTCCTCCAAGCGGAAAAGAGATAAAATATAAAGAAGCTCAGACTGAGAATACTTATGTGAATATCTGTTTTAGCGCTCCCAGATACGACAACCCGGATTATTTTGCTTTTTATATGCTGACAGAGATTTTGAATCTGGGGGAGACCTCCCCTCTTTATAAAGCTCTGACCGGAGGACCCGATCCTTTAGCCACCCAGGTCTCAGCTAACTTAGAAACCCAGAAAGAATTCTCCACCTTAAATATATCCGTTATCACTAATTCACCTGATAAAGTGGACAAGATCTTAGACGCTACGGTAAATGAGCTTCAAAAGTTAGCTCAAGAGCCTCCGGGGGATAAGCTAATCCAAGGCGTGATAGTCTCCTCTAAAACTCATAGATATTATCAAGAGGAAAAGCTACATTTCTATGGGATGATGGTGGCGCCGGTGCTGGTCACCTCGGGATGGGAATTCTGGGAAAGCTTTATTGATAACTTACAGAAGGTGACTCCCCAGATAGTTCAAAATGTGGCGAAAAAATACTTTTCCGACCCGAAATATATCGCCACCGTGGTAAGACCTACAAAGTAACAGACAATATCAGATAAAGACCAGCACCTAACTTAAGTTAGGTGCTGGTCTATTCCCCTCTCCCCTTGTGGGAGATTGAACGAAGTGAAATTCATAGAATTGAACGAAGTGAAATCCGTAGGAGGGATAGGGAGAGGGAGAATTACATTAACTGGAGGTTTGATATGAAAAAGTTGTGTCTTTTCCTTTTAGCCATTTTCTTCACCGTTTGTTCTTTTCTGGAATATGGCTTCGCTCAGTTACCTGATGTAATTAGAGAAGAGTTACCGAACGGTTTGATCGTTATAGTAAAAAGCAATCCTGATTCAAAGGTTTTAGGCATAAATATCTTGGGAAAAAACCGATCCGCCATGGAGCCAGAAGGGAAGACCGGCATTGCTGATTTTACCAATCGCATGTTGCTCAAAGGCACCCCGAGCAGATCAGCGGAAAAGATAGCAGAAGAGCTGGGAAGCATCGGTGCGGAGATCACCTTGGTGGATAATCCTTTTATCCCTTATGATGATGTTTACACCACTCACTCCTTCACCTTCATCAAATTTCAAACCATCGATGAGTTTGCGGACAAAGGGATAGAGCTTTTGGCAGATTTGGTCATCAATTCAATTTTCCCAGAAGAGGAAATCGCCAAGACCCAAAAGGAGATGATGGGGATTTTGGGGAGATCAAAAGGTAGCACCAGCGAGACTTGTCGTAATCTTTTCTACTCTGCCCTTTTTTCTGTCATAGACAGATCCGCCTCTGGCGGAAAAGACCACCCTTATGGAAAGCCAATCATGGGAGACGCACAAAGCATAGGTTCGATAACTCGTGAGGACTTGATCGAATTTCATAAAAGATTTTATTCCCCCAATAATATGATTATAACCGTGGTTACAAATCTGGACGCAAAACAAATGATGGACAAGATCAAGAATGCTTTTGGGAGTATGCCCAGAGTCGAATTCCCCGAACCTCAGATTCCTGTGCCCACTCCTCTTACTTCTCCGTTGAAAGTGGAACAAAAGATGGAGAAAGAACAGGTGTATATTTATCTGGGAGAGCCCATGCCGGGAATAAAATCTCCAGATGCATACGCTCTGGATTTAATGAACTCGATTCTTTCTTCCCGATTGGGTTTGAATTTAAGGGAGATAAAAGGCTTGGCTTATTCAGTCGGCTCATCCATTAATTTCGACAAAGACTTCGGCTGGTTTATAGCCTCAATAGGAACCAGACCTCAAAATTATCAACAGGCATTAGACGGAATTTTGGCAGAGATGAAGAAAATCAAAGAAGAAAAAGTCACCCCGGACGAATTGGAGAAGGCAAAAAATGGAATATGGGGGAGCATGCTGTTTTACCGACTTTCCCGCATAAGTCAAGCCTATTATATGGCAGTGAACGAATTCAAAGGCGTGGGCTATGATTATGATGATAAATATATTGAAAGTTTAAGAAAAGTAACCATTGACCAAGTCAAACAATCCGCAGAAAAGTATCTGAATACCGAGAATTACGTCTTGGCTGTGGTAGGAAAATTGTAGGGACAGGGCTTGTCCTTGTCCGAGGAGGGGTGGGGCAGAGTTTTGGAGTGTCAAGCTTCAGCTTGACCAGATTTTGTAAACGCTTACGATTGGTCTCAGTTACTAACCGTAACGTATTAATGAATTACCCGTTAGTGAAGACATCAATAAGAAGCTTAGAATGGTGGAGGTTTAAAAACATGGCTGAGACACCCAAAAGATGTCAAGTAGAGATGGGCGATGGCAAGCGCTGTGGCCGTGAGCTTTATGATGGGGAACACTGCATCTTCCACTCCAAGAAGGAAGATAAAGATTTAAACCTGTTTCACGGAGAATTTTACCAAATATTTAATGACAAATCTCTCAATACTTACGACTTCACAGGTTTCATTTTCCCAGAAGGAGTTGTTTTTCTAAAGAAGTTTTCCAAACCAGTGAATTTCGTGGGCGCTATCTTCAAAGGCGATGTGGACTTCTCCAATGTTACATTTGAGGATGAGGCTCTGTTCGCAGGAGCGAAGTTCAAGTGCGAGGCTAACTTCTTGGATGCTGCATTCAAGAATCGAGGTCTCTTTCCTCAGACCGAATTCGAGGGCGTTGCTATCTTTTCAGATGCCACCTTCAAGGGAAGAGCAGACTTCCTGTTTGCAAGGTTTACACACACAGCATGGTTTCGGAAAGCTACCTTTGAAGCTGGGGCGGGTTTCGATGGAACGGATTTCGTGGGTGAAGCTGATTTCGGACATACCACTTTCAAAGGGGCAGCCGACTTCTTAAGCACTCTCTTTCACGGTAACGTCAAGTTCAGCGTTGCGCGTTTCCACGCAGAATTTAAATTTGAGGGTTCTACGTTCAAAGGACAGGTTGACTTTCAGTCAGCCACTTTCAACGCTGGAGCTTATTTCATAGGGTCTATCTTTGAAGCAGATGCTGACTTCCGGGGTGCTACCTTCGAACATACTTTGCTAATAGGTGCTGAAAGGGTTCATAGAAGAGCCTTCAAGGGAGGAACGAATCTCGGATGGGTGCAGTTTTCTAAGCCTGAGAAGGTGGGGTTCCATAAGGTCGATTTAAGTAGTGTCAGGTTTCTTGGGACTGACGTGCGCAAGGTCCATTTCAACGATGTAGATTGGTATAAGGAAAAGGGTAAAGGCAGGAACAGAGTCTTTGATGAAGTTTCACCTGACCCAGATACGGAAAAGTTTGACTATCCATTAATTGCGCAACTCTACAGACGATTTCGGGCAAACTATGAGGAGAACCTCAGGTATTCGGAGGCAGGGGATTTCTACATCGGCGAAATGGAAATGACAAGGAAAGCGGAAAGAAATATTTTTAAGCAGCTCCCTCTTTTGATTTACAAAGCCATCAGCAATTATGGTGAGAGCTATTACCGACCCCTGGGTTGGTTGGCAGCATTTCTGGTGGTGATTTTCCCCCTCCTTTTTATGATTCTTGGTTTGCAACCAATCAATCCCGTTCCAAATAGTCCAGAAGCCTATGTTATGGATTACAAATGGGATATTAGTTCAATCCAATCATTTCTACCAAGTCGGCAAAAGCTAAATGACTACGGGATTTCTTTCTTATATACTATGTCTGTCTTTTCCCTGGTCCGAGATAAGAAATACACCACAATAAACAACTGGGGGCATGCGCTCTTTGTGGCTGAGTCGATACTCACTCCCGTTTTTATGGCTTTCTTTCTTTTGGCTCTCCGAAGAAGATTTAAACGGTGAGTAAAATCCTAACGGATTAACTCCCTGTTGGAGTTAAGGCGTAAGCCTTTTATCATTTCCCTGCCAGTCTCTTCCCATGCTTCAGAAATAATCTTTGTTCGTCACGGACGCTTCGTCCATTACCAACAAAAAAAGATCAAGCTAAAGCTTGATACTCCAAAAACTCACTCTGAAAATTTTAATTTTTGAATTGCAATTTTGCATTTTTATCTTTACATTTTGAATTGTCTGAACGGATCTTGAGATATGAATAAATTCATTGAACAAATCATTGTCATCTTACAGCAACAAGTAGATCTGCCCAAAGAGGAGCTTGAAAATTTGGTGGAGGTTCCCCCGGACGAAAAATTGGGGGATTATGCTTTCCCTTGTTTTGTTTTAAGTAAGAAATTAAGAAAGGCTCCAGAAAAAATAGCAGAAGAACTCGCCCAAAAGCTTAAGCTCACCGATCTGATCGAAGAGGTCTATTCCATCGGCCCTTACATCAATTTCAAAGTTAATAAGATCAAATTGGCTGAATTTGTTCTCTCTGAAATTTTTGATAAAGGGGAATCGTATGGGTCTGATGAAATAGGAAAAGGAAAGACCATCGTAATAGATTTTTCTTCCCCCAACATTGCCAAGCCATTCGGCATTGGTCATCTGAGAACGACTATGATTGGAAATGCCCTGTATCATATTCACAAAAAGTTGGGATTCACTGTTGTTCGTATCAATCACTTAGGGGATTGGGGGACGCAATTCGGAAAGGTGATCTTAGCCTATAAGATGTGGGGTGATGAGAAAGAATTTCTGAAAGATCCCATTTCTACCCTTTATGATCTTTATGTTAGATTCCATAAGGAAGAGGAAAAAGATCCAAAACTGGAAGAAGAAGCCCGTGCTTGGTTCAAAAAGCTGGAAGATGGAAATAAAGAGGCGACACAGCTGTGGGAAAAATTCAGAGAGTGTAGCTTGAAGGAGTTTGATCGGGTATACCAAATGTTAGGAATAGAATTCGATTCGTATGCCGGGGAGAGTTTCTACAATCAATTCATGGATCAGACCATTGAGGAGCTTAAGGCAAAAGGTTTAGCAGAAATAAGTCAAAATGCTTTGATCGTCAACTTAGAAAAATTTAATCTCCCACCCTGCCTTCTGAAAAAGAAGGATGAAGCCACCTTGTATGCCACCCGGGATATAACCGCCGCCATTTATAGATACAATACTTATCATTTTCATAAAAATCTCTATGTGGTGGGAACTGCCCAAAAACTTCATTTTCAGCAGGTCTTTAAAGTTTTGGAGCTTATGGGATACGCTTGGGCAAAAGATTGTGTGCATGTCGATTTCGGCTGGATAAAGTTCAAACAAGAGATGATGTCCACCCGAAAGGGAAATATAGTTCTCTTAGAAGACGTTCTTAATAAATCTATACAGCTGGCTTTGAAAATCATTAAAGAAAAAAATCCAGATTTAGAAAACAAAGAAAAGGTAGCTTATGATGTGGGAATCGGAGCGGTGGTCTTTGCCGATCTTTCCACTCGACGAAACAAGGATATAGATTTCGACTGGGATCAAGCCCTTTCATTCGATGGCGAAACCGGACCCTATGTGCAATACACTCATGCCCGTCTATGTAGTCTCATGCGAAAATATGGTAAGCCCATAAAAAAAGATGTCAATCATCGGATTTTTTCAACCGATGAAGAGTCTCGCCTAATTAAATTGTTAGAAGATTATCCCAGAAAAATCAAACAATCAGCAGAAGCCTACGAACCATCCATTATTTGCTCGTATCTTATAGACCTCTGTTCCACCTTCAACCGATTTTATCAGAAGCAGCGGATCATTACTGAAGATGGAATCCTAACAGATGCAAGGATGCTTTTGGTTAAAGGGGTTAAAGCCGTGTTGAAAAGTGGACTCTCTATTTTGGGGATTAAAGCTCCGGAAAGAATGTAGGATGTGGGCATAGAAGGGGGCTTCTTTTTGCGACTGTTCGCCATTTTCAACGAACATCGGTAACTCATTAAAATCATTAAAGATAGAACCAAAAAGTTTGCAACTTTCATACCTCGAGTCGTAAAAATTTACGCATGTTAGAAAAAGCGTATGATGGCTAATTTGGGGTAACTCCAGCACCTAACTTAAGTTAGGTGCTGGTTCGTCTCATGGTCGCAAGTGGCACAATTCTTGCATTATTAGAAAAACGAATCCTGTTTCATAAGGAAATGCCTTTTGAAATGAGGTGAAATAGATGATAAAATATAAAGCGGTTGCGATTTTAGTTCTATCCCTCTTCCTTCTGGTTTGTGGCAAGACTAAAAACCCGGTAAAAAATCCTCCCAGCCTCCAGGTGGAATTCTCACAAAGTAAGTGTAAAGGTAGCTTGCAGGAGAAGGTTGGCTCAGCCACTGAAAATGGGACAGTAATTTTCCGCTCGCACGGAGATACGATTTGGGTGATCCATCAAGACGCATTCTACAATTGCTGTTCCAAAATCAAGGTCAATTTGCGATCGACCCCAAATGGGGTTGATCTTTTGGAGTACGATGTTGGTGATACTTGTAGATGCATGTGCTATTTTGACATTACCACCATAATTTCTGGTGTTTCTAATGGAACTTATTTTATACGAGTCTTCGATATAGATAGCAATTTAGCCGGTTCAGGAGTGGTCGACATTCCACCTAAATATACTGGATCCGAATCCTCTCAAAGCCAATGTAAGCACCATTTGCTTAAGACAGTTGGGGAAGCTACCTCGAATACCCTCGAAGATTCGATTTTGGTCTGGTCCCATGGCGACACCGCTTGGGTGACTCATAAGAATGCTTTATATTATTGTAGCTCAATAATTAAGACCAGGTTGGAGCGGACTCCCGAAGGGTTTGATCTCTTTGAGTATGATATTGAGACTGGTGGGCACAGCTACTGCATATGTTATTTCGACATCACCACCACGATTTTTGGTGTTTCCCCCGGCACTTACCTCATCCGAGTCTTCGATACAGATAGCAGTTTAGTGGGTTCAGTAGTGGTCGACATTCCATCTAAATATGCTGGATTTGAATCCTCTCAAAGCAGATGTAAAGGGGGTTTATACAAGACCGATGCGAAAGCTACTCCCTATGACTTAGAAGATTCGGTTTTAGTCTGGACTCACGCTGATACAGCTTGGGTGAGCCATAAGAATGCCTACTATAACTGTGCCTCCATAATTAAAGTGGAGGCAATTCGCACTCCGGATGGATTTGATCTATTTGAACATAATGAGGCAACGAATTGGGCCCGCTGTATGTGCTATTTCGACATTACCACGACCCTTTACGGACTCTCCCCCGGGGTTTATCTTATTCGGGTGTTCGATACAGCTGGTAACCTTGTGGGTGAAGTAGAGCTGGTCATTCCCCCCAAATGAAGAATGGGAATAGTAATGCCTAAAAGATGGTCTTGTGACTTAACTTTTCTTTAAAGGTTCTTCTCCAAGAGTTGTTAATATAAATGTATAGTCTGATATTCTTTTTGATATGTCATAAATAATGGAAAGCAATGCCCGTAAGAGGAGGCTTGTAACTTTTTGATAATGCCATGTCAAGTAGAGTATTATATTACACATCCCTTCTCTTCATAAGAGAAGAGGTAAGGGGATGAGTTCAATATGGCACATTTTCGAACTCACCCTAAATCCCTCTCTTGCGAAGAGACTGTGTCATAATTCGGTTTTTTGTAGCCGCAGACTTTAGTCTGCGAAAACCGTTTGTTGAATTCCAACAGCTTACGTCCATATGGACGGCTACAAAGTCAAAACATGATTATGACACACCCTCAAAGAGAGGGATTCAAAATCCCATCTGGTTAAGTTTTTACCACTCTTTCTCTTATCAAGAACTCCAGCAACTAAAGTGGAGAAGAACCACTTTAAAATATTCGACCCTATCAAAAATTAACAAATTCCCGCACTTTTTTTAAAATATCTTTCTTTTTTTCTTTTTGACGATATATTAAATAGGCAGACGCCCGTATGGGTCTCCATAATTGCTGAACGTTAGCATATGGAAGGTAGAAGTTTTTTCATTTTAGTTGGGACAGAGAGAAGTGATGAATCAAGTAAATCAAAATCGTAGCAACGAGGATTCGGGGAAAAAGTCAAGGGAGTATCTTTTAAGGCAAAAGTTGGAGCAGATACAAAGAGAGTTAGGAGAAGTTGGTCTTCAGGAAAGGGAAGTGATAGAGCTTAAGGAGAAGATAGAAGAGGCTTCTCTTCCCCCTTATGTGAAAAAACAAGCCTTGTTGGAAGCAGAAAGGCTGAGGCTAATCTCCACCGCTTCGGCCGAATACGGAATGATAAGAACCCATATCGAGTGGATGTTATCTCTGCCCTGGATCAAAGAAACCTGCGGAGAGGTTGATATTAAGAAATTAGAAACTATTTTAACCCATGAGCATTTTGGACAAGAGAATGTGAAAGAGAAGATTTTAGAGCTTTTTTCGATCCGCAAATTGAGAAATGATTGGAAGGGGATTGTTTTGTGTTTTGCTGGTCCCCCCGGGACGGGCAAAACCTCATTAGGTCAATCCATTGCTAAAGCTCTGGAAAGGAAGTTTGTGAGAATCAGCGTGGCCGGGATCAGGGACGAATCGGAGATAAAAGGGGCGCGTTTAGCTTACACCGAAGCCCTGCCCGGAAAGATTTTGAGAAGCATCAAAGAAGTAGGGTGTAGCAATCCTTTGATGATGATAGAGCAGATAGACAAGATGTCTTCCGACCTTTTGAAAGGGGAGCCATCGGCCGCTTTAGCAGAAGTTTTAGATCCTGAGAAAAATGCAAATTTCCTGGATAATTATCTGGGAGTGCCTTATGATCTTTCCGATGTGATCTTTGTGACCACCGCCAACATTGTGGATGACATCCCCGGCTCAATCCGGGATCTGATGGAGGTGATCGAATTTTCCGGATTCATAGAGGAGGAGAAACAAGAGATTGCTAAAAAATTCATTCTGCCCGCCCTTCTCAAAAAACATGGCTTGACCGGGCAGGACCTGATATTTACAGATGAGGCATTGAAAAAGGTAATACGGCAATATACGGTGGAGGCGGGAATAAAAAACCTGCAAAGAGAGATGGAGATCATATGTCGCCGGTGCGCCAGACAAAAAGCCTCTCTCAGAACGCAGAATTCGGGCAAACCTTTCACCCCCTGCGAAATCACCGAGGAGAATCTGGAGGAATATCTGGGCACCCCCATTTATATACCGGACATTGTGCCTAAAAATCCGGAGGTGGGGGTCGCTATTGGGCTGGCCTGGACCGAAGCCGGTGGGGATCTGATGCTGATCGAGGCTTTGAAGATGAAGGGTAGCGGTCAGGTTATCTACACGGGTCAATTAGGAGACGTGATGAAGGAGTCCATTCAAGCCGCCCACAGCTTTGTTAGATCCAAAGCCGAATTTTTAGGAATAAGCTACGATGATTTTACCAATTACGATATTCACGTTCACTTCCCTTCAGGCTCCATCCCTAAGGATGGTCCATCTGCGGGAATCACCATCTCCCTGGTTATTGCATCCGTGATGAGCGATAAACCCATCAGAAATGATGTGGCTATGACCGGTGAGGTCTCTTTGCGAGGGAGGGTTATTCCGGTGGCAGGGGTCAGAGAAAAGGTCTCCGCCGCTCACCGGGTGGGAATTCGCTTTGTAATTCTGCCCAAAGGAAACGAAAAAAATCTTTTGGAACTTCCGGAAAGGATAAGAAAAGAGACCGAATTCATCTTTGTGGAAAGAATTGAAGAGGTTTTCAAGACTGCTCTTTTGGATTATGTCGAAAATCAAAAAAGCATCCAGGAAATTTCGATAGAGAAGATCGGTAAAGGTCTGAAAATTCAAAAAAAGAAGGGAGTCAAAAAGAAGGTGGCAAAGAGACGTTAGGGATAAAGGATGGCATTGGCTAATATTGGGAGTGTTGCCCAAGTATTTTTGTCACGAATTTCGTTGAAACAGGTTTCGGCTTAGATTCGCTTCGCTCACTACAAGGCGGTTACGTATCGTTTATCGTGAAGTCGATGTCGTTTATCGCGTTAAGACTAAAAACGAAACCAGCATCCGAAACCGATACGTGGCCGAAACCCCAAACCAATAAACGATAAACAAATTCGCCCTGTATAAATGCCCTATTTAGCGAAGAAACGATTTTGTCGATAACTCAAAATGAAGGTCTGTAAACATGTCCGAGATTTTTAAATTTTGCATTCCCAGTGAGATGAAATATCTGGAGAGGGTTTATGAGTTAGTTGCCAGGGTATTGGAGGATTTGCCCACCACCGATAGCACCAAGGATCGTCTAATCTTAGCGGTGAATGAAGCGGTTACCAACAGTTTAATTCACGGGAACAGAAATGATCCCTCTAAAACCGTTAGCATCATTTTCAATATAAATAAGGACGATGTAGAAATCGACGTGGAGGATCAAGGGGATGGATTTGTCCCTCAGCCTTTGAAATTGGAGGACTCAGCTAAGTCCCTGCACCCCTCTGGCCGCGGGATTCCTATAATGAAAGTATGCACAGATGAGGTGCAATTCCAACGCATCTCTCCCCGAGGCATGCGGGTAAAACTGATTAAAAAGATATGCCCATAAAATTCCTGGGGAATTCTGAAAGAGTCAAATTGGGAAAGGCGTTACCTGGAGTGTCAAGCCCCGCCTAAGCGGGATCTACGACTTTAGCTCGACCGAAACTTCTTGAAAGAGAGCGAGCTTTTACATGGTTCGCCTAAAGGCGAACACTCCAAATTTTCCATACTAACAGTTTTTTGGAGGACTCTTTTGATTACACGAGTTAAATTGAATGATAATACAAGTCTGTAAATACACTGCCAGTAATTGAATTGTAACCTTTAGGCCCGGGAATTAAAGGAAAAAAATATGTCTCAAGAAAAAATTTTGGTGGTGGATGATGAGCTTTTCGTCAGAGAGCTACTTTTTGAGTTTTTAAGCAGAGAGGATTTTGAAGTAATTTTAGCGGATTGTGGGGAAAAAGCGGTGGAGCTAATCAAATCCCAGCCGGCGGAGGTAGCTCTGATAGATTTGAAAATGCCAGGAATGGATGGCATAGAAACTTTAAAAAAGATAAAGGAGATAGATCCCAATACCTTGTCCATTATCATGACCGGTTATCCCACTCTCGAAAGTTCCATCGAGGCTCTGCGCTCTGGAGCCTACGATTATGTAATAAAGCCTTTTAAGCTGAACGAGCTAAAGAGTTCCCTGGAGAAGGCTTTACACGAGTATAAGCTAAAGATAGAGATAGGGAGATTGAAAGATCGAATCAAAACCTTAGAAGAGGCGTTAAAGAAATATTTAACCCCTGAAGGTAAAAGCTAAATCTTATCCGAGTGAGCCACCTCGTATTACTATCCCAGAAACGAAAATCACCAAGATCTGATCGTCAATACCGAATATTTAAAAGAATCCATCCTGAGAGATTCCATTTTTGATTCAGACCCAAACTGATCGGCTCACAATATTTTTTTCAGGCTAGAGCAGAGGTTGACGGGCGTGTTGAAAAAGTCAAATAATCAAACAATGGAGTTAGTTACGATGAAAATGCGGAAATCTAAGTTGGTTCGGGAATTGGAATTCTCGAACCACTCGCGTGCGGGTCGCCAGGATTCCGCCAAAAGGCGGAAAAATCCAATTCCCGCACGAACAAGAGGGTTTTTCAACAGTCCCTTGAACCCCTGCCCTAACATGGGAGAAAGCCTTGGATTTAGTCAAAGAATATGAGACGGTTTTGAGAGAATATGACAGAATCTTAAAACTGTCTGGACAAATCCTGATGGAGATTGAGAAGGGGATAGTTGAAGAAACCCTAATTCCGCTTTTAGAAGAGAAGCAAAAAATCGCAGATAAAATCAACAGGTTAGCCCAAAAGATTGCTCAATCTAATATATCCGAAGGATCGCTCGCCAAAAGCGAGGGAAAGGGAGAGGCAGGCGTAAATCCCCAGTTCGACTTCGCATATCACCCCCAGCAGATTACAAAACAAACCCTGGTCCAGATAAAAAGCCTCCTCCAACAAATAAGATCAAAGGCTGAGTCTCTTTTAAAAATGGAAGAAAAAATAAAAGATGCTCTTAAGGAAAAAAGGATAATCCAAGAGTAGTATTTCACCAATGCAAACATGTTGAATGTCATTGCAGGAGTCCCCGTCCCGCCTTTGGCGGGAGACGACGAAGCAATCTTTCTATGAGCTGCCAGTTCCCTTCAGGGTGAAGCTCTTCAGGATGAACCCCCGATCTAACAGCCCAAAAATAATTCTTGCGTTAGATTCCCAGTTTCATTAAATTAATTCGATAATTTGAATTCCTAATCTTCTATTTGGCCGAGGATATGAAATGGAAGAAAGAGATCGTTTAGATATTTCAGAAGAACAGCTGGAAGGTTTCACCGAATCCTTTGCCTCGTTCAATAAGATCACCCAGAAACTACACTCCGCCTACAAAAATCTGGAGGAGAAATTTGAAGACCTAAATCTGAAATTGGAAAAGACTAATCGGGAGCTAAGGCAGAGTTTGGCAGAGAAGGACAATATTACCAGCTATTTAAATAACATCTTGGAAAGCTTGACCTCTGGAGTGGTGGCTATAAATCTTAAGGGAGATATAACCCTGTTCAATCGTGCGGCGGAGGAGATTTTGGGATATAAGACAGACGAGGTTCTGGGTAGACCGTATGGGGAGGTCATGGCAAGGGGAGTGGGGGAGAAGATGACTTTACCTTTCACCTTAAAATCCAGAAAATCACACATAAATGAAGAAAAAGAGGTGCTCACCAAAGAAGGAAAGAAAATTCCTCTGGGATTTTCCACTTCTCTTTTGACTGATGGTGATAACAATATCCTGGGTGCGGTGGAGGTCTTTTTTGACTTATCTAAATTGAAGGAATTGGAAGAGGAGATAACCAGGGTGAGAACTTTAGCCGCCTTAGGAGAGATGGCGGCAACCGTAGCGCATGAGGTGAAAAACCCATTGGGGGGCATCCGCGGTTTCGCCGATCTTTTGGACCGGGATTTGGAGGAGGGCGACCCTCGGAAGAAATCTGTTCAAAAGATACTGGAAGGAGTGGAGACTCTGGATCGAATCGTGGTTAGCCTTCTCAACTACACTAAAGCCATCAGATTGGACCTCCATAAGGTCGAATTCATCAACTTTATAGAGGATGTAATCAAATTTTTTGAAATTAACCTTACGCATGAAAAAAATAAAATTCATATCATTCGGGAATATTCTGAAAGGGAGCTTTGGTGTCGCATAGACCCGGAGCAGTTCCGACAGGTGATATTGAATCTTCTTCATAACGCCACCCAAGCCATGCCCCAAGGGGGTAAAATTGTGGTTCGGATAGATACAGAAGAAATGGACACGGGTGCGTCCCAGACTCCCTTTGGGAAGCATCTCAGGGGTGGAAAAATTGTTCTGAAGATTTCCGATACCGGGATGGGTATGAGCAAAGCTACTTTGGATAAGCTTTTCACACCCTTCTTCACTACCAAAGAACACGGAACCGGCTTGGGACTCTCTACGGTGAAAAAAATAGTTGAAGCCCACAGAGGTGATATTAAAGTAGAAAGCGAGATTGGCAAAGGAACCACAGTAATTGTGAGATTATCTCAGACTTGATCTTTAAAGAAAGAATTGTTTCTAACTGACTTTAGTCAGGATTAAGTGCTAACGCCCATATGGGCTGAGAACTGGACTTATTTGTTTGAAGAGTATTAGCGGGACCCAGCAACTTGTAGGTTGGGTTGAGATCCCTTGCCATTTATGGTGAGTGGAGTCGAACCAAAGGCGGGAGAGCTACCCGACACCTTAACTAATCTTTGAGGATTAGCAATGTTGGAGAAGAAGGTCTTAGTAGTAGACGATGAATCCTTAATGAGAGATTTTTTGAAAGAGGCATTGGGGCGTTCCGATTATTCGGTTGATTTAGCCTCTACTGGAGAGGAAGCCTTAAAAAAGATCAAGGATAAAGAATACGATATCATCCTTTCCGACATTCGCATGCCCCAAATGAGCGGGATGGAACTTCTGAAAGTGACCAAAGAATATCTTCCAGATGCCAAGGTGGTGATGATGACTGCCTATGGAACAGTGGAAAATGCAGTGGAGGCTATGAAATTAGGAGCTTTCGATTATGTGATGAAGCCTTTTTCCGCAGATGAGATAGAGTTGGTCTTAAAAAGGGCTTTTGAGCACAAAAGGCTTATTTGGGAAAACAGGCTTCTCCGCTCAGAGTTGGCAGGCAAATACCGTTTTGAGAATATAGTGGGAAAAAGCCCCCAGATGCAAAAGATTTTCGAGCTGGTGGACGTGGTGGCAGATACCAAAGCCACGGTCTTAATCACCGGCGAGTCCGGCACTGGAAAGGAGCTTATCGCCAAAGCTATCCATTATAATAGCTCGCGCAGGGATGGTCCCTTTATAAAGATCAACTGTGCCGCCTTCCCAGAGGGATTGGTGGAAAGTGAGCTGTTTGGTCATGTGAAGGGGGCTTTCACCGGCGCCATAAGAAAATCCAGAGGAAGATTCGAGTTAGCTGATGGCGGAACTTTACTTTTAGATGAGGTGAGCGAGATCTCACCCGCTCTCCAAGCCAAACTTCTAAGAGTATTGCAGGAGAGGGAATTTGAAAGGGTCGGCTCCGGAGAGACCATTCAGGTAGATGTGAGGATCATTTCTACCTCTAACAAAAACCTAAAGGAACAAATCGAAAAGGGAAAATTCAGAGAGGACCTCTTTTATAGATTAAATGTGATCCCTATGCGTGTAGCACCTTTAAGGGAAAGAAAAGAAGACATCCCGGCTTTGGCGGAACATTTCTTGAAGAAATATAATCTTGAGAATAAAAGGTCCATCGAAGGAATTTCCCAGAAAGTTTATGAGATGTTTATGGAATATCCCTGGTCTGGAAACGTAAGAGAGCTGGAGAACTATATTGAAAGAGCAGTAGTCACCTCCAAAGGAAAAATTCTTACGCCCAGCGATTTTTCTAAAGACTTAGCTTTTGGAAAAAAAGATTTTTCCTCCGAAGCAATCGAGGTGGGCTGTTCCATCTATGAGGCTGAGAAATGGCTGATATTAAAGACCTTAGAGACCGAAGGGGGAAACCGAACCAAAGCCGCAGAAATTCTGGGAATTTCCACCCGGACTTTGCGTAATAAATTACAGGAGTACGGACTGTCCGAATTTGGATCCTGCGGAAAAGAAGAATCCGGCGACCAGTGATCGGTTCTTTTAGGGTAGAGACAAAATTCGAATATCCGAACTTGTTCGGGTATGAACGAGTTAGGCGACATTTTGCTTGTGCTTGGCGGCTTGAAAAAATGAAAGAGGGATTTGAATGAACCGAAACCTCAAAGAAAAAATCATCCAATACATTAAACAGAAAGACCCCAAGGGGGAACTCATATCTGAGATCCGCCCCAACGGGGACTATTTAGGCGGAAAGATCGTCTATAACAAAGACAAACTCATTCTCCATCGCAACATTTCACAACTCAAAGATGAGGAGTATGCCCGTGCCTACTTAGTGGTTAAGCTGGTTAAAGAACTGAAATATCTTCCATCATGTATTGAATTAGAGAAAGAATACCAGGCCGGGAGGCCAAAGACCATCAAGCCTCGCATTGATATTCTGGTAAAAGACAAACGTACGAAGAAGGAAAGAACTTTTCTATTTATCGAAGTCAAGGCTCCAGAGAAATATGAAAGCGACAAGGACTATATAGAGGGCCAACTGTTCAAGCTTGCATCTATTGAAGATAAAGATGCTTCTGTGCAATATCTTGTCTACTACACCACCCAAGAGGATGGTGTGTCAATAGAAGACCAGGCAATTATTATAGATTATATTTCCTATCCCAGTTTTCAGGCCTGGACTGATGCTGGGAGAATCAGTCTCGACCGTCTGCCAATGGAGTATGGAATAGCCCGAAAGCTGGTATATGTCAACAAAAAAGATGAAGAACTAACGCCTGAGGAAAAAAACCTTGATCGTAAAGTTACCCGCGAGCGCTTTAACTTTCTGAGAAAGGATCTACATAACGTCCTTTGGGGCGGCGGAGGTATGAGCTATAATGACATCTTTAGTAACCTCGTTAAGCTCTTTCTCGGAAAGATTTTTGATGAAGATACAACCCCAGAGGGGAAGTCCTACACATTTCAAATCGAGTTCAAAGATGGTAAACCTGAATCTCCTGATGAAGTTTACAAGAAAATCAACAAACTCTTTAAACAAGCCCAGAAGGAATACCTTGGCTACTCTGATGAAGTCCTCCGTAATTCTGTTGGTATTGACCGAGAGAAAATTTCTGAAAACAAGGTTGCCTATGTGGTGGAACAACTCCAAGGGGTTTCGCTTATAGAGAATGCAAACAAAGATAATGGCGACCTTCTGGGAGAGTTCTTCGAGGGTATTGTTTCGGAAGGTTTCAAGCAAGATAAAGGGCAGTTTTTCACACACCCTAACATTGTCCGTTTTATTCTTCATGCGCTAGACCTTGATCAACTTGCTGTTGACTTGGTAAACGGAAAGGAGAATCCCGTTAAACCCCGTCTCCCATTCGTCTGTGATCCCGCTTGTGGGTCTGGGACATTCCTCATTGAAGCCATGAAGCTAATAACAGCAGTGACAACTAAGAGAGGGAGTACAACCGGTGCGAAGAAAACGAGGGAATTCATTGCAGTTAACTTCCCTGACATGACGCCGAATGTTTGGGCTAAGGAGTTTATTTACGGCTGCGAAATCTATGGAGACCTTGGCCTTGCCACTAAGGTGAACATGGTTCTGCACGGCGATGGTAGCATCAATATATTTGCAGGTGATCCTCAAGGAAATGGATTGAACGCTTTTGACCAATATGAATTGCCTAACAAAATAAGTGCATTGATACGGAGCTCAGTAAAGGCAAACTACTCTTATGACAGGCCAATAAATGAGGCGTTTGATATTGTAATATCCAATCCACCATTTAGTATTGAAAAAAAGGCACTTCCGCCGCAAGAAGTCTTAGAACAGAGCTTTTTGTATTTTGACAAAAGAAACTCGGAAAATTTGTTCGTCGAACGATGGTATCAACTCCTACGGGAAAAAGGCAGGCTAGGAGTAGTTCTTCCTGAAAGCGTCTTTGATACCACGGAGAATATGTATATCCGCCTGTTTCTCTATAAGTATTTCAAAGTCAAAACTATTGTTTCTCTCCCATACCTAGCTTTTCAACCGTTCACTTCAACTAAGACCAGCCTTCTTTTTGCCCAGAAAAAGACATCACCGGAGGTTGAAACATACGAAGAGAAGTGGCGGGAATTCAGTAATGAATATCAGCGTCTTAAGCGACGGGTTGCCAATTATGAGAAGGGAGAGATTGACAATGAGGCTGAGGCACAGATCACCCTTAAGCGATATTTGAAAAACTACCTTGAGAAGGCTGACCAGGATATATCTTCCCAAGAAATAGTCACCAAATATCAAGATGAGATTGCAGAAATAAATGCGAATCAAGACTGGTGGATTTTTGGTGAAGTTTCAAAGCATTTTGATTACGAAATTTTTATGGCGCAAGCTGAGGAGATAGGCTACAAACGCTCCAAGCGAGGCGACCAAAAGCGCCCCAATGAGTTATTTCAAGAAGATGAGCATGGTAATATCATTATAGATACTAGAAATCCGAAGACAATTTTGGATTGGCTTAAACTCAAGGTTAGGTGGGATTAGTAATGCTTGTACAACCGTTCACAACGCACTTCAGCAATATAGGAGAACAGGTTTTTCTTAGATGCGATCCCAAATATAGACATTTCTGGGACAACCAAAAAGGGGTATCCCTTGAGCAAACTACATATCGGAATACGAGACTTAAAGGTGTTCTCCTGCCATTTATTAAGACTGTAATCAAAAAAGGAGAATTAAATGAAGAGCGCCCTATCCTTGAACTAAATGATGTTGAATCAAGAACAAGTCTTATCCTTCAAGAGAGAATTGTTACGGAAGTCGGCTCAGACAAATTAGATTTCGTTGACTGTGATCTCGTTTTTAATAGACTTGAGCCCTACTTAGGAAAAATTATTATCAATGAGAAATCAAAAAATTACATTGGTACAACCGAGTGGATTCCCCTTAAACTTGACCAAAATCAAATGAGACCACTATTTCTTAAGTATCTCTTGCTCTTGTCACAATTCTTACAATCATTTGGCCTCTTGAAGTCCGGTAAACGACACGCTCGTATAGCTTTAGTTGATTTTCGCAATATTTTTATCCCCCTACCGTCTCACGGACAACAAGCAGAAATTGAGAAGAGAATATTGCCGATTGAAGAAAGAATGGTTTCACTTTATCGGTCATTAGCCAAGCCGATTGATATTATCAACAGTGTCTTTGCCCATGAGTTTGGCTACAGTTTGAAAGAGTATGAGAACCGGGCAAAACAGAATACATACCAGAAAACCTTTTCTAACCTCGACAAAGCGTTTCTCCTTCGGAGTACCGTCAAATTTCAACACCCCAAATATGAATATTTAGATGAAATACTAGGCGGCCATAAGTCTGTTAAACTAAAGACGCTATGTGGAGCGAGAATACATCGTGGTGTTCAACCGAACTACGATTCTGATGGAGAAGTACTTGTGGTAAAGACTCTCAATTTGAAGCATGAATACCTTGACTTTTCTGAAGCGGACCATGTAACCCAAGAATTTTTCGAAGCACACCGAGAAGCAGAAATTAAAAAGAATGATATCCTATTAAGCTCGACAGGGGAGGGTCGGGGCAAGGTGGATATTTACGATCTTGAGGAAGCTGCTATAGCCGATACCCATATCTCTATTATCCGACTCACGGATAACGTTAATCCTTACTACGTCCTTTATTTCATGCGTTCCCTCTTGGGAAAGTTACAACTTGAAACTTTGGAGATGGCAATTAAAGGGACGCCTGAAATTTATTGGTATCAGCTTGAGCAAATGCGGATTATTGACCTTCCCCGAAAGAAGCAGGATACAATTGTTGAGGAAGTCAGGGCGGAGCTTCAAGAACTTCAACACCAGAGGGCAGAAATCCAGAAACTTAGAGACCAGATAGATGAAATCTTCATGCAAGCAATAATGAATGAGGTTAGATAATGATTGAAACTCCGCCAAGCAAAACGCTTCGCCACTATCGTGGCTCGCCTAACACAGCATAAAAGGTTCGTGCCTGATGGCACTCACCCAAATTCCGCTTTCGGGAGACTTCAGATACGCTCGGAACGTTATCTGTTCCCTGCTGACAGAAAAGGGGAAGAAAATAATGGAACAAAGAGATTACGAAATAGCGAAAGAACTGAAAAAAAGGTTATCTGAGATTGTTCCCTTAATTGATTTCAGAGTCTTTGGTTCAAGGGCACGTGGGGGTGGGGATGAATACTCGGATATGGATGTTTTTCTTGAGGTAGAATCACTTAATAAGGAAACAAAAAATAAGATTTCTGATATTGTATGGAAAGTAGGTTTTCAACATCATATTGTTATTTCACCCCTCATTTTTACAAGACATGAGATTGAAAAATCTCCAATGAGAGCCTCTCCTATAGTAGAAAACATTGTAAAGGAAGGGGTGAAGGTATAAGAGAAAAAAAGACTCTTTTTGTCTTTCGGGTAACACAGGCATAAGTTTTGAGTTACAAGATTTTTTGAGATGAAAAGCAAAAGTCTATTCAAGTTTTTAGAAGAGACTCCTAGGGAGGAAAGAAGATTAGATGACTTCCGGGAGATTCCCTGTAAGGATATGGACTTGGACTGCTTGGCTTTCGATGGGAAGATTCCTTTTGGGAGCTACAAGAGATGTTATGAATATGCCCCCGAATTAGGGAAGTGCATTTTTTATGATTGGGAAAAGAACAAAATTTGAGTATGATTATTACAAACATATTTATTTCCGATACGAAGCTATCTTCTCTATCCCTCTCCCCGGTGGGGAGAGGGTAAGGTGAGGGGGAAATCAAATGCGATCTAGTAAACTTTCTACGTTTGCATCATTGTGCTCTTGCTGGATATTATCATCCAGCAGGATTGAAAATTAATTTCAAAAGGTTCCTATTATCTATCTCCCAGAATCCCCTCAGGACAAGCCTAATCTGATAGCCCCGTCTTTCGGCGGGGTTTTTTATTCAAAGAATCCTTCCTCAAATATAAGAAAATTGCAAAAGTTTGCAGTTTTGGGTTAATCATTTTCATATCTTGCCGATTTAGAAAGTAGCAGTAGAGAAGTAGTATCTTGTTTGTCATTTTTTGCTTGCCCTTTGGCGGGGTTAATTTGGATGTTGGAGCTTTATAGGGAGAGATTATTTCTTTTAGGATGAATCCTTATTCGAAAGCCTAAATCATGTCCGATCCTCACATTCGTTCGAGGGATCCTTCTTCGGAAGATATGAATCCGCAAGAGCATTTGCATGGTCAAGACTCTTTGAATTGCGAAGCGGATGACTGTCCGTCCGCCCCCACGGGCTCAGACGAGTCCTTATCTGGGGAGACGCGCAGAGGTGAGCAAAGGGAAAGAAAAATTTTGAAGTCGATCGATCTCTTGAAAAACACCTTTGAGAACAAAGTCAACCAATTGACCGAGTCGAACCGAAGATTAAAGCGGAAGATTTTCGATCTTTATACCATTTTCGAGATTTCCCGAAAGCTCAACTCCATGTTGGATATGGATGCACTTTTGGAGGAAATGCTCCTGAACCTGATAGAGCAGATAGGAATAGATGGGGCGGTGATGTTCATTCAAAAAGACCCCCACGAGAAAGTGCTTTCCTTGTTCAAAATAAAAGGGGTAGACTTGAGAGGGCATCCAGACTTGGTTGAGTTCAAACTTTGGCAAGATAGTGAACTATCAAAGCATCTTTTATCCGAAAACGGTCCTTCGCTTTTTGAAGAAATCCAAGCCCATATTATGAAACGTTCCCTTGATTCGGTTTTGACTTCGTCCTGGATGGACTCAATCGGGTCAGGTGAGATCAAAGTTTTAGAAGCCCTGAAGTGCAAGTTGTGTATACCTTTGATAAGCAAGAATCAGATCAGAGGAATCTTGAGCCTCACTGAAAAGACCTCTCATCTCCCTTTTACTGACAACGATTTGGAGTTTCTTTCGATTCTAACCGCTCAGTTCACTTCAGCCATAGAAAACGCCATTCTTTATGAAAGTCAAAAAAATATGAATCTGGAATTGAGAAGAACGCAAAAGCAATTGATTCAATCCGAAAAACTGGCGGCTTTAGGACAGCTCTCTGCCTCTATCGCCCATGAGATCAACAATCCCTTAGGAATTATGAAGAATTATCTTCTGATCCTTTCCGAATCTATGAAAAAAGACGACCCGAACCGATCAAATCTCAAAGTAGTCGAGGAGGAGGTGGACCGGGTCGCTCGCATCGTAAAAAGCCTCTTGGATTTCTGCAGACCCAAAACCGGGAGCAGGTCCATTCTGAATATAGCTGAGATCATAAATCAGACCACCTCTTTAGTAGAAAAGCAATTTTTAAAAGAAAACATCGTAATAAAGAGAAACCTTTCTGAAAATCTTCCTGGGGTGAAGGGTTTTGATGACGAGATCAAGCAGGTCTTTTTGAATCTATTGATGAACTCAAAAGATTTCATGCCTCAGGGAGGAGAGATTTTAGTCTCGGCCCAAAAGAATGAGGACACCATAGAAATCGAATTCTCAGATACTGGACCGGGAATACCAGAAGAGAACATGCCCAAAATCTTTGAGCCATTCTTCACCACTAAAGAGGGAGGAAAGGGAACTGGTTTGGGCTTATGGATCTGTTATGGTATAATCGAAAGGCATAGAGGAACTATCGTAGCCCAAAGAAAAGACAAGGGGACGAGCTTTTTGATAACTTTGCCCATTATTTCGTCTTGATGATCCCAATCTGGAGTGTCCCGCTTTAGCGGGACCAAAAAAAGATTTCGGAGAAATCTTAACGGGCCTGGGCCTACATTGAATTGATAATTTCAAATTCCCGATAGATAAACAAGGGGAATAAATTCTATGGAAAAAGATTACGGCAAAATCCTGGTGGTGGATGATGAGGAGAAGATGTGTGAAAGTTTAAAAACACTCCTCTCGGGGGTAGGATACGAGGTGACCACGGTCCAGGAAGGAGAAAAGGCAATTGAGAAGATTAATCAAGATAATTTTGATCTGGTGATAACCGATATAAAGATGCCCAGATTAGATGGGCTGGACATACTTAACGCCGCTCGCTCCAAAGATCAAGAGGCTTTGGTCATATTGATGACCGGCTTCGCCTCCTTAGACTCTGCGGTGAATGCCATCAACCAGGGGGCTTATGACTATCTGATGAAGCCCATCGAGTTCCCAGAGCTGAAGCTGACCGTAAGAAGAGGGTTAGAAAAAAGAAGAGATGCTCAAGCTCGGAACAGACTATTGACGGAACTGAAGGAGAAAAACCTCGAATTAAACAAAAGGGTGGCGGAATTAGATGCCCTTTACCAAGCCTCTAAATCCCTAAGCTCCACGGAGAACTTAAATGTTCTTCTCCATAAAATCATCTCCTTAGCCACAGAAGTTATCGGGGCAAAGATGGGATCCATCATGCTGATTCAAGAATCAGAGCATATTTTGACTATCCAAGCCGCCATTGGTTTAACTGCGGAGATAATTGAAAATACCAAATTGGAATTGGGAAGTCGCTCAGATGCCTCGCAAAGCATTGCCGGGTATGTGGCTCAAAAGGGCACACCTTTAATCATTGAGGACATTGAAAAGGATCAAAAGTTTAAGCGGCTGAGCAAAAAGCATTATGCCACAAAATCCCTTTTGTGTGTCCCTTTGAAGATCAAAGAAAAGGTTCTGGGGGTGATAAATTTAAGTGACAAAATCACGGGGGTCCCATTTAATCAAGATGACTTAAGACTTTTGACCACCTTTGCCTCTCAAGCGGCCATGGCCATAGATGATGCCTATCATTTTGAGCAGAGCCAAAAAAAGATCGGGGAGCTTTCAATTCTATATGAAATCGCCAGCACCATTTCTACCTTGGATAGTCTCGAAAAAATTTCAGATTTTATCTTTGAACGGGTTGAAAAAAATATGGGGATCGATTTCGCTCTGTGGTTCGGATGGAGCGAAAAAGAAGAAAACCTAAGCCTTAATTTCTGTCAAGGGTTGGAAAACCAAAGGTTTCCCGAATCCAGAGAGGGAGATTCGAGGAATGCTTCGCATTTTCTAATTCCTTTAGAGAAGGAAGATGTTTTGGATTCAAATAAACTTAATGCTGAAATCAAAGAGGGGTTAAAAGAAAAGCTCAATTTATCCCCATACCTGGATGCGTTAACTTCGTTTCCCATAATTGCCGAGGGGATGATACATGGAGTGCTGGCGGTGGGGAATCGAAAACACCGGACCTTATCCGAAGACGAAAAACATTTGATTTCCATCATCGCCTCTCAATCCGCTTCCATCTACGAGAGGCAAAAAGCCATTCTTAATGCGAGCCGTTTAGTAACCATGGGAAGCATGATATCCGAGATTTCTCATGATCTTAAAAAGCCCTTAACCAATCTTAAAGGGACTTTGCAACTCTTGAAAGAGAAATGGTCGGACACCCAAGCCAAAGATAACTTTTTCGATATGTTGGAACAGGAGATTTTTCGTCTGACCGAGTTGGCAAAGGAGATAGTGAACTTTTCTAATCCCAACAAATACGAGTTAGAGAAAAAAGACATAAAGCTTACCTTGGATCGGGCCTTGAGCTTGGTAAAGCAGGATCTGGACTCAAGAAAAATCAATTTAGAAAAAGACTACCAGGAGGTCCCCTCTGTCTTCGTCAACGAAAATGAGATCATGGAGGTGTTCTTGAATGTAATTTTGAATGCGATCGAGGCCATGCCTGAGGGGGGACAGTTACAGGTGAGCTTAAAACCCTATCAAGAATCAAAAAATGGCGGCCAGCTTCTGCAAATATGCATAGCCGATAGTGGTTGCGGGATTGCTCCAGAGAACTTAAGTCGGATTTTCGACCGCTATTTTACCACCAAAAAAGAAGGCACCGGCTTGGGCTTAGCTGTGGTGGAAAGGATAGTTAAGGCTCATGGCGGTTTTGTCTCAGTGAAAAGCGAACTTGGAAAAGGGACCTCATTTTTTGTGAATCTGCCCACAGGGCAAAACAGTTTGGAGTTTGACGTCTGTAAGTTTGAAAAGAGCACTATACTCTAAACTTCGAACTTTCTGCCGATAATTATGAAAGCAGGCACTTTGAGCTTACTAAAAGGCTGATGCTTCACATAAGCCAACTAAAAGACAATGAAAGCTAATACAAACGTTTAAACTTTTTTACAATCCCATTGGTCTTCTTCTCTTTTTCCCCTCCGCTTGTGGGAGGGGGTTAGGGGGAGGGGTAACATCGTATTAAAAGCTATTACCTTAGATTAAAAATCTTATAACTTAGGGAAACGAACAATGGATCAAGATAAGGTCAAAATATTAGTCATCGATGACGAACCTAAAGTCTCCTGGCTTTTAAGCGAGGGTCTGGGCAAAACCTATGAGATCGTCTCTGCCAAAGACGGCTTGGAGGGACTGCAGATGGTCTCCAAAACGAAGCCCAACTTGGTTCTCTTAGATATTAAGATGCCCGGCATGGACGGTTTGGAGGTCCTGGACAAGATAAAGTCTATGGATCAGCTAACCGAGGTGATCATGCTCTCCGGGCATGGAGAGACGAAGAATGTAGTAGAGTCGATCAAAAGGGGAGCCTCTGAGTTTATTAATAAGCCTTTTGACGTCAAAGAAGTAGAGATCCACATTCAGAGCGTGTTAGAGAAGAATCATCTAAGGAAGGAACTGGATCATCTTAAAAAAGAGTTAAAGGCTAAGTCTCAATATGAAACGCTAGTAGGGGATAGCCCCCAAATGCTTCAGATCAAAATGGTCATAGAACAGGTGGCAGATAGTGAGCTGACCGTATTGATTCGAGGGGAATCAGGCACCGGCAAGGAAATCGTGGCAAGAATGCTGCACACCCTCTCCAGCCGCAAAAACGAGCCTTTCATTAAGGTGAATTGTGCCGCCATTCCCAGAGAGCTGTTGGAGGCGGAGCTTTTTGGCTATGAGAAGGGTGCTTTCACCGGGGCTCATAAAACCAAACCGGGAAGGTTCGAAACTGCGAATAAAGGAACCATCTTCTTGGATGAGATTGGTGACATGCCTCTGGAGCTTCAATCTAAATTGCTTCAGGTTTTGGAGCAATATGAGTTCATACGGGTAGGAGGAATAAGAAACATAAAGGTCGACACCCGAATCGTCTGTGCCACCAACCGGGATTTGAATAAAGCTTTAAAAGAGCAAACTATAAGAGAAGATTTATTTTACAGGTTAAATGAAGTTACCATAAACTTGCCTCCTTTGAGAGAAAAAAGGGAGGACATTGCATTATTGATCGAACATTTCTTGCAAAGCTATAAGACGCTTTATAACAAGCAGTATCGCCCTCTTTCTTCCAAAACCATACAGCTTATGCAAGAATATGATTGGCCCGGCAATGTAAGACAGCTGGAAAATCTGATCAAGCAGGTGGTGGTGCGGGAAGATGAAGAGATAATTCGTGACACCATAAAAACACCCTCGGTTCACACCGGATCTTATACTGCACCAGAAACCAGCACTCCTCAGGCGAAGATATATTCATTGAAAAAGCGGGTGGGAGATACGGTTGCCCACGAGGAGAAGGCTTTGATCTCTGAGGTCCTTTCCAAAACCAACTGGAATAGAAGAAAAGCCGCCCAGCTTTTGGAGATTAGCTACCGCTCCCTTCTTTATAAAATCAAAGAATACCAGCTCACCGGCTAATTCAGAATTCGTACGAATGCATACTGTATATGCCATAACCTACGTTGAATACATCCTCATTAGGACTTGTCCTGAAGGGCAAATTAGAGTAGAACCTTCAGATTAACACTTCAATTATCCTCTCCAACTACTTTTTTGAAAACTTTATAACTATTTTTTATCGATGTGTATTAATTTTGAAATGTTTCTGAGCTAGTAGGAGAGTTTTCTCGAGAAGTTTGTTAGTGTTTGAGAAGTGGGGAAAGGTCTTGCGAAGCTCCTTAGAGAAGTTAAATTGGAGTTAAGGAAAGGAGCTTTGAAGTGAACAGGAATGTTAAGCATACACCGGAGGAGAGGTTAAAGATAGTGCTGGAGGGTTTGAAGGGAGAGGATTCTGTAGCGGAAGTTTGTCGGAGGTATGGGATTTATCCGACGGAGTATTATCGGTACAAGGGGTTAGCGATGAAGGGGGCTTTAGAGGGGCTAAAGGCCAATCCTAAGAAGAAGGATAAGGAGGGGGAGAAGAGAGAGTTGGAGAAGCTTAAGAAGGTGATCGTGGAGTTAACCTTAGATAATCAGCTTTTAAAAAAAAGCGGGATTTGAACTTATCTGGTTCTTTGAAGCACAGAAGGTTTTCAGCGGAGATGAAGGGGTCTTTATTGGAATTGATAGAGGAGACAGGCTGGACAGTGGAACGTAGCTGTGAAGTTATAGAATTGGTTCCCAGTCGGTATTATCGCTGGAGGAGCAAATATCCCAGCCTGGAGGATAAGAAACCTATAGCCAGGAGGATTTTGCACCGGCTTTTGGCTGAGGAGAAGGAAAAAGTGGGAGAGTATGCTTTGATCCATCCGGAGCTCAGGCATCGGCAGCTGGCTTATCGTTTAGAGCGAGAGGAGAGAGTTTTTATCTCCCCGGCCAGTTGTTATCGCATCTTAAAGCATAGAGGTTTGATTTGTGCTTGGGAGCCAAAGTTTATCACTAAGAAGGAGTATGATTTCAAGACCACCAGACCGCATCAGATGTGGCAGATAGACATTTGCTATATTCCGGTGGCGGGTTACTTTAGGTATCTGATTCTGATCTTGGATGATTACTCTCGATTTATCGTTTATTATGAGTTGGGTTGGTCTATGAGCCAGGAGGATGTGAAAAGGGTAGTGGATTTTGCTTTACTGAAGTCCGGCTTAATCGAGGTTGAAAAGAAACCTCAGCTTTTAAGCGACAATGGACCTCAACTGGTAGCGATAAGTTTCAGGCAATATCTCAAGGAGTTAGGGATAACTCATCTGCGAACTGCTTACCGGCATCCAGAGGGCGAAGGCAAGATAGAGAGAGTGTTTAAAACCATAAAATACGAGGAGGTTTTCCCGGCTGAATATCAAAACTCGAAGGAAGCAGAAGAAGGGATCAGCCGGTTCATTCAGTATTATAATCATCAAAGGTTACATCAAGCCTTAGATTATGTGACCCCTTATGAGAGGTATACAGGAAAAGATCAGGAGATCTTAACTCTAAGAAAAGAAAGGAGAAAAAGAGCAGAGGAGAACAGAAAATCTATTAATCTGTCAAAGTCAACTGAGCCTCGCGAGAGACCACAAGCACTAACAACAGCTTGAAAAAATCTCTCTCAAATGCTCAGAAACACTACAATTTAAACGGAGCTGTTACCTAATTCTCTTGCTCCCGCTGGATGTTATCATCCAGCGGGTCAGAGGCGGATGATAACATCCGTCTCGGAGCAGAATCAGAACAGGAGTTTTTTATCCACTTTTCTCTTCGCCTTTCTTATTATTTATCAACATATTAAGACAAACCCCTCCAGAATTTTGGGGAAAGTCCAGAACTATTTTTTATTGACATGTGTTAATTTAGACAGGGCTGTTGCCTAATTCTTTCTCTTTGCTAAAAAGTGTATGATTTGTATTTGGTATCCACGTAATATCATGAAAAATCAGTTGCTTTTTAAAAGCGATGGTGATATTTTATAAGATTGTCAATTCGTATGAATGCATGCGCATATGGAAGGTTTAGAAGAAAACATAAAAAATATCTGGTCTCGCATAGAAAAAGCCGCAGAAAAGATAGGAAAGAGCAAGGAGGACATAAAGCTGGTGGCGGTGACCAAGACGGTGGAACTTGAAAGGATAAAAGAGGCGATCAAATGCGGGATACAAATAATTGGCGAAAACAGGGTGCAGGAGGCGGAATCAAAGTTTGGCCAGATCAAAGAAAAAGTGGAAAAACATTTGGTGGGACATCTTCAGACCAATAAGGTCAAAAAAGCTGTGGAGTTGTTTGATTTCATACAATCCGTGGATAGTCAACACATAGCCCAAGAGATTTCCAAAAGAGTTTACGAGATGCGAAAAGTCATGGATGTTTTGGTGGAAATAAATACCTCTGGAGAAAAGACCAAATTTGGGATCGGTCCTGAAGAAGCTTCTTCCTTCATTAAATCAATCTCAAATTTGGAAGGTATAAAAATCAAAGGCTTGATGACCATAGGTCTTTTTTCGGACAATCCAGAGGATACGCGTCCTTGTTTTAAAAAACTCAAATCAATTTTCGAGCAAATCCAATCGGAGAATATTCCTAATGTGGAAATGGCGTATCTTTCCATGGGGATGACCTACGATTTTGAGATAGCTATCGAAGAGGGTTCCAACATGGTCCGAATCGGGACCGGAATCTTTGGCCCAAGAAGTTTTTAAAATAATTCGTTTTTTGGGAAGATAACCTTTTAGGTTTGTTGCCGATAATAAACTGAAAATCAGGTCAAGTATTGCACTGGTTTTATCAAAGCTGTTTGATGTTTCTCGATTAAAAAGAATACTCTAAACTCTTAACTCTATACTCTCAACTAATATGGAGGAGGCAAAAATTTGAAGATCACTCCAGAGGACATTAAAAGACAAAAATTCGGCAAAGGCTTTAGGGGATATGACCAGGCAGAGGTGGATGCATTCTTAGGTCTGGTGGCACAAGACTTAGAGGAGCTAATCAAGGAGAATAAGACCGTAAAAGAAAAACTTTCACGGCTGGAGTCTACGGTGGTGGATTACAAGGATATGGAGAGGACCATCCACGAGGTTCTTCTAACCGCCCAAAAGTCCGCCGAAGAAGTAAAAAAGAATGCCGAAAAAGAGGCAGAGCTTTTGCAGAGGGAAGTCAGGATTAAAAGCGAAAGGATGCTGGAAGAGACTCACGCTATGCTCTCGAAGCTGAGAAAAGAGATAATTGAGCTTAGAGATTTAAAAAAGATCTATATATTAAGACTGAGATCGATTCTGGATGCCCAACTGCAGATTTTGGAATCAATGGAAAAGGAAGAATAATCGTATAAAAAAGAACTTAGGTTATCAAGCAAAAAGAAAGACCAACAAGAGAAGTGGAGTTAATGAAGTGTCATTGCGGGGAATCAGGCATTTTGCAAGGTAAGGAAGCATCCGAGTCTGTTGAAAAACTCCTCCCCTTTGACGGGGGAGGATAAAGGTGGGGGTGAAGATGTTGATAAATCATCACTTCTCACCTCGAAGAGTCATACGACCTCCCTTAATCCCTCCCAT
>Ga0315289_10001675_pt1 | contig 34382 bp, 21 predicted proteins | sample YL17G11_40_MG_FD_203452 | JGI IMG/M metagenome (GOLD analysis project Ga0315289, IMG submission 203452) | Sediment microbial communities from Yellowstone Lake, YNP, Wyoming, USA - YL17G11_40 | ecosystem: Environmental > Aquatic > Freshwater > Lake > Sediment | place: USA: Wyoming | collected...
CTCTCTTTTTTTTTCTCTCTCTCTCTCTCTCTCTCTCTCTCTCTCTCTCTCTCTCTCTCTCTCTCTCTCTCTCTCTCTCACACACACACACACACACACACACACACACACACACACACACACACACACACACACACCCGCACACACCCACACACACGCACACACCCACCCACCCCCACCCACACCCACACCCACACAACATGGAACTGAAAGGCCGACCCCACCCGCGTCCACCTCCTCTACCGCCTGCCCCCTTCCTCCACCGGCCTCTGCGGCGTCATCTCCGAGCGGACTTTGGAAGGGCTCGCGTCGATTCGCTGCGACAAAGAGTGCGCCGTCGTCATCGTCACGGGCGCGAGGATGACGACGCTCTGCCGGAGGCTGCCCTTCCTCCCGGCGTGCGACGCCGTCGCGGCGGAGGGAGGGGGGAGGCTGTTCTGGACTTCGAGGACGTTCCCTAAAGCGGAGGGAGCAGAAGCCGGCTTGCCTCCTCCCGGCTCTTCTTCTCCCGTGCCGCCGCCCACGCTGTGCGACCTCCGGGAGGACATGGCATGGAGGATGCGCCACGCCGCCGCCGCGGGGCCCCCCTCGGCCAACGAGGGCGTACCCCCGAGGGAGCGAGAGGGGGTGCTGTGGGACGCATTCCGGAGGCTGGAGGCCGAGGGGTGGGCGCCGGACGCGTCGGGGTACAGCACCAGCTTCCGCCTGCCGCTCCCCAAGGTCGACGCGGAGGAGTGCGGGGGCAAGTGCGGCCGCGGGAACGGGAGCGGGAAGACGGAGCGCGATCTCGACCTCGCCCTGCGCTCCCTCCCGCCCTGCCTCTCCAGCTCGAGGAACCTGGGATGTGCTGACGTCTTCCCTTCGACCTCGGGGAAAGAAGCCGTGGGGAGGCACGCCGCGGCGGCGCTCGGGGTGCCCTTGAGTGACTGCGCCTTCCTGTGCGACGACGACAACGACCTGCCACTGGCCGCCGCGGTCGGGAGGGCGTTCGTCGTCGGGGCCACGCACCCGAGCGTCGCGAGGGCGATCGCCGCCGAGGGGGGGACGAAGGGGGAGAAGGAGGGGCACTTCTGGACGACGGGGCTCGAGGGGACGCTGGCGGCCGACGCGGCGGTGAAGGCGGCGGGAGCGCACCTGCGCGAGGTCTTGAGCAGGAGGAGGGGGGAGGAGGAGGGAAATGTCGCCGCCGAGCAACCCGAGCGCGCTCCCGCGCTCGCTTGATCTCTCTCTCTCTCTCTCTCTCTCTCTCTCTCTCTCTCTCTCTCTCTCTCTCTCTCTCTCTCTCTCTCTCTCTCTCTCTCTCTCTCTCTTTGTCTCTTTCTCTGTTCGTTTCTCTCTCTGTTGTAATTGCATTCTTTGTTTCGTCGAAAAAAAACAAAACTCGGGGGAAAAAACCCGTCTTTCTCTCTTTTCTCTTCTCTCTCTGAACCCAAACTCTCTCTTTCTCTCCCCCCCCCTCAAGCAGCCCTCTCGATCGCCGCGGCGCGCTCCCTCACGCTCATCGTCCTGGGCGCCGCCGACTTGGACGGCAGAGAAGCAGCAGAAGAAGCAGCGTTCGCCCCCTTGTCGGTCAGCTCGGAGCCAAAGACGCGAACGACGACGCCGCCGTCGGCAGCAGAGGCGGGGGCAGTGGCGGCGGGGGCAGCAGCGACCTGAGGCGTCGAGGCGCAGGAGGAGGCGCCATCGTCCTCACCGACGGCAGCGACCAGCTCCAGCTCTTTCTCTTCATCTTCTCCCTCCTCCTGCTCGGCGGCGAGGTGCTGCGAGACCGAGATCGACGGCGCGATCGAGGTGGCGACCGAGGCAGCGTCGTCGGCATCTGCGTCGACTGCCCCTGCCTCCTCGACCGCCGCCGCCGACGCCTTCTTGTCCGACTTCTTCTTCTTCGAGAAGCGGCGGGCCCAGAAGCCCTTGCGGGGTTCGACAGCAGCAGCACAATGCTGTTCCGGCTCGGCGGCGGCGACACTCCCGGCGTCGCCGAGGTCGACGTCCTCGAGCTCCTTCTCCTCGTCTCCTGCGCCCTCCTCGGCCTCCCTCTCTTCGAGCACGTCGAGCAGCTTCTCGACCGCCCTCTCGACCTCCCGCGGGTCAGACGGGACGGCGCCGGGGGCGTGGCTTCCTCCCGCCGTGCGCTGCTGGGCCTCGGCGGCGGCCTCGAAGGCGCGGAGCAGGGCCGCGGTGGAGCGGCGGGTGAAGGCCGCGGCGGCAGAGGCGGCGCCGGCGACGGCTGCCGCGGCGGCAGGGGCAGTGGTAGCAGCAGCGCCGCGGGAGCGGAAAGCGACATCGACGACGCTCACGGCGGTGCGGTAGCTGGCCATGGTCGCGAAGGAGGCGACGGAAGCGCCCCCGGCGGAGTGGAAGGAGGCGTCGTCCGCGAAGTCGTCCCCTTCGTCGAGGTGCTTGGAATAAGCGCCGAAGCAGGAGAAGCAGGCGGCCATCGTGCGATGTTTTTTTTCCCCGTCTGTCGTTCGATTGGAGGAGAGCGACTTTTTCGAAAGGGCGCTGTCGCGTGTTGGGGCGACTTCTTAGGCCTCCCTTCGGAGATGGAGACTCTGCTGCTCCCTTGGCTTAGAGGAAGAGAGAGAGAGGGGGAGAGAGAGAAGGCGAGTGCGCGCGAGTGCGACGACGAGACAAAGGAATGAATGGCAGCGGAGGAGAGAACAGCTGGGATTTTTTTGAAAAAAAGTGAGCTCTCGTACTGCCCCTTTCCTCACAAGACGACGCCCGTCGAGAGGGAGAGCGGAGCGAAGCATCCCTTTCGTCTCTCCTCTCGCGCTCCGTGCCACTGCCTTTCCGGGACCAGCCACCCCCTGTGGCTACTGTCGACCCTTTTCCGAGCCCCCTCGAGGAGTCTCTGTCCCGGTGTGGCAGCACAAAGGGAAGAAAAAGCTTCGTAAAAGGGACGGGAACGAGAGAGCTTTTTGACACCCCATCGATGCGACGACTCGAGGAGCTCGTCCCCGACGGCGAGCTCGCTCGCCCGCCGTCGCGGCCGCCTCAGCCTCCCGCCGAGGAGCAGGCCGAGGCGATGGAGGTCGCCGAGGGCGGTGTCGAGGCCGCTCAGGCCCATGAGGAGGCGGCCGTGACCGCTGCGAGTCTGTTTGACGAAACGACAAAGGCCGAGGACGCGGGAGGAGAAGCGACGCCACCGGCGGCGGCGGGAGACTCCCCGGCCTCGACTTCTCCTCCTCCTCCTCCTCCTCCGCCGCCGCCGCCGCCTTGTCTTCGAAACCGCCGCTCTCCCGCGGCGGAGGCCGCCGCGGCAGCCGCCATCCGCCGAGCGGAGAGGGCCGCCGAAGAGGCCGCGGCCGCCGCCCTCGCCGCGGCCTCGCTCAAGGAGGAGAAGGACAGAGCGAGGGACGCGCTGCTCAGAGGGAAGGGCAGAGCGCCCCCGGCCGCGACCGCCGTCGCCGCCTCGGCAGTCCTCTCCGCGCCCGTCGCTCCCCCGCCGCCGCTCGAACCGCCGTCGCCGCCGCTCGAGCTCGACTTCGCCTGGCCCCCTCCTGACGCGGCCCGCGAGGGAGAGGGAGAGGGAGAGGGGGGAGCAGGGGGCGCCCCTGCCGCCGGCCCATCCCCGCTCCTCGTCGTCGCGCGCGGCAGGGGCGCGCGCAACCTCGGCAACTCGTGCTTCCTTTCGGCAGCGCTGCAGGCGCTTGCGCACGCTCCGCCGCTGCAGAACGTCGCGAGGAGGTGCGTCGAGGCTCGGCGGAGGAGGCGGGCCGCTGCTTCTGCTGCTGCTCCGCCTCCTCCTCCTCCTCCTCCTCCTCCTCCTTCTTCTCCCCCCTCTTCCTCCTCTTCCTATATCCCTTGCGGCCCCCTGCCGATCGACAGGAAGAAGAAGAAGACCAACGCGGCGATCGTCGCGGCCTCGCCCTTCGCGCCCAAGCCGCCATCTTCCTTCGCCGCTCCCCCCGCGGCCGCGAAAAAGAGAGGCCCCGACGGCGACGGCGACGGCTCGAGCGGAGGTGACAGCCGCGGGCCCCCTCCGTGCCTCCACTGCGAGCTCTTCGAGACCCTGGCCTCCATCTTCCCCTCGCAGGAGGCCCTCGACGCGGCCGAGCGCAAGGAGGCCGCGGCCAGGCAGGACGAAGAGCGCCGCGGCCGCTTCTATCTCGGCCGCGACCAGCGTGACGGCGGCGACCCGAGGAGCGCCGTCGCGCCCGCGAGGCTCTTCGGGGCGCTGCGGTCGCGCGTGTCCCGCACGCTCACGCCGGGCAGGCAGGAGGACGCGCACGAGCTGGTGCGGACGCTGCTGGACGCCGCGGACAGGGACAGGAGGGAGGGGCTGGCGTCGGCGCTGCTCGCGCGCGAGCGCGCCGCCCTTTCCTCGTCGCCGTCACCTCCTCTCGGCGACGGCAACGGCGCCGGCGACGGCACCGCTCCGCCTCCTCCTCCTGCGCGCCGCAGGCTCCCGCCGCCCCCGCGCTACGTCTCCGACGGCGACGCCGTCTTCGGGGGCGAGCTCGTCTCGCGCGTTACCTGCCTGCGCTGCGGCGGGGTCGCCGAGGCGCGGGAGCCCTTCCTAGACCTTTCGCTGCCGCTGCGGGCGGCGCCGGCCGCGACGGCGGCGGCCGCGGCGGCGGCGAGGGCGAGGGACGCAGAGCGCGGCCGGCGGCGGGCGGGAGGGGGGGGGGCTGCCGCCGCTGCCCCTCCTCCTCCGCCCGCCTTCGCCGCCGCCTCCGTCACTGCTCCCGCTGCTGCTCCCGCCCCTGCTGCTGCTCCCGCCGCTGCCGCCCCGCTCGTGAGGAGCGTGCCCGAGGCCCTCGAGGCCTGGGGCCGCCCGGAGCTCCTCGAGGGCGACAACGCCTTCCGCTGCGAGGCCTGCCCGGAGTGCCGGCGGCTCGGCCCGGCGCCGGCGCTCAAGCGGCTCTGCGTCCGTCAGGCGCCCGCGGCGCTGCTGCTGCACTTGCAGAGGTTCTCGGCGCCCCCTTCTCCCCCCGCGGCCGCGGCCGGCGGGGGGCCTTCGGGCCCCCTCCTCGCCCCGAGCGCCGGCGGCTCGACCAAGATCACGGCGCCCGTGAGGTACGCGCGCTGCCTGCGGGTCGAGGTGCTGAAAGAGGAGGAGGAGGAGGAGGCGAAGAAGGAGGCGGAGAAGGAGGCCGCGGCGGCGACGGAGCAACGAGGGGACGCCGGCGGCGGCGGCGGCAAGAGGACGAACCCCGGCACCGCCACCGCCAGGGCCGAGGGAGCGACAGACATCGAGGCCCTCCTCCGCGGCGGCGGGGGCTCCGGCTCCTCCTCCTCCTCCTCCTCCTCCTCCTCCTTCGCCTACTTCGATCTCGTCGCCATCGTCGTCCATGCCGGGCCGACGCAGCACAGCGGGCACTACTTCTCCTTCGTGAAGCCCGGGCGGCGCGTCGCCGCTTGCGCCGCCGCGGCCGGCGCGGCCGCTGGCGGCGAGGAGCCAGCAGGAGCGGCTCGCCTCCTCCCCGACGACGGCTGCTGGAAGTGCGCCGACGACGCCAGCCTCTCCTCCTGCTCCGAGGCCGAGGCCCTTGGGGCCTCCCGAGGGGCTTACATGCTCCTGTACGTCAGGCGCGGCGGCGACGACCCCAAGAAGGAGGCGGCGGTCCCGACGAAGGCGGAGCTCGAGCCGCAGAAGGAGCACGGCGACGGGAACGGCGGCGCCGCGGCGTTCGGGTTTGGCGGCGTCGGCAGCTTCACCAGCTCCCAGAGCGCGAGAAACGAGCCCTTTGGCGCCCTCAACTTCAACACCAACACCTGGAGCAACACCAGAGGCTTCACCAACGACAGCAGCTACAGCAGCTACTACAACGGCGCCGGGAGTACCAGCAGCGCCTGGGACTTCAGCCGCGACGTAGGGGGAAGCACGTGGGCAAACATCGGCGTCGGCGGCTTTGGCCGCTTTGGCGGCGGCAGCGGAAGTGACGGCGACGACGAGGAAGGGGCCGTCGCCCCTTGCCCCGGAAACGGCTTCTTCGTTCCCGCCGCCGCGACGGGGGGGGGAGGGAAGGCGACGACACCCACGAGGAGGATCGGGGCCTCGGCCGGGCGGCCCCCTGCCTGGCTCGATAAGGCGGACCGCCGCTTCCGCCCCGGCAGCAGCGCCTGCGCCGCCGGCGGAGGGGGGGACCGCGTCGGGGGGAGTGGCGGCGACTGCCGCGAGGCCCCGCTGCTGCCGCCGCTCTCGCCGCCGAGGGCTCCGCGGTGCTACGGCCGGATGAACCACCGCCGCTTCGAGGAAGAAAAAGAAGAAGAAGAAGAGCAAGAGGGAGTCGGCCCGATGAGCGACGTCGAGCTCGAGGCCGAGGGGGGAGAGGACGGCGGCGGCGGCGGCGCAGGGAACATCGCCGACGGCGGCACCTCGCCTGTCGTCGGGCCGAGGCTGCCGTATCCGACCGTCACGGGGGACTTTGGCCTTCCTTTCGATGCGGGCGGAGCTTTTGCTGCTTCTGCTGCTCTCGGCGGCGGCGGAGCGCGAGGGAGCGGCAGCGGCCGCTCCAGCGGCAACGGCAACAGCGGGGGAGGCGGCAGTGGCACCGGGCTGCGCCGCCGGCGCGAAGGAGAGGGCGCCGCTCCGTCGCGCGAGCTCGAGGGGCGCCTCCATCTGTCGACCCCCGAGGGCATCGGCGGAGGCGGTGACGGAGGCGGCATCACCCCCGCGGACTTTGCCCTTCCGCGCCAGCAGCAGCAAACGCGGGAGCAAACGCAGCAGCAAATGCAGCCGGCCTCGAAGAAGCCGCGCTCGGAGGAGAAGCGCAACAACGCCTCTCCTTCTTCCCTGTCCCGCTCCCTCGTCCCCGCCTCCGCCGCGCTCCCGGCGCCTCCCCCGCACCTCCGCCGCCAGGCCTCTGGCCCCTCTTTCGCGGTGGCGTTCGTCCCCGGGAGGGGCAGCATGACGCGAGGGGCGGGCCTTGTCGCCGCGGCGCGGCAGCATCAGCAGCAGCAGCAGCCTCAGCGGCCGCAGAGCCGCAGCCTCCTGCTCTCGCAGCAGAGAGGGAGGATCCAGATGTTGCAGAAGGACCGGGCGCTGAGCGCGTCTGAGGCCAAGGAGAGGAAGCGTAGGGCGAGGAGGAACGCCGCGGTGAGGGAGGAGGAGGAGGAGGAGGAGGAGGAGGAGGAGGAGCGGCGCCGGCAGCAGCAGCGGCGATAGGGCCTCTTTGCCGCCCCGAGCGGCAAAGAGGCCGCTCGGGGCGGCGGTGGTGACGGAGAGTAGTTTCTTTTCTTTTTGTTTTCACTGACTTTGTACTGATTCCTTTTCCCCTTGGGCACAACAACGCACACACACTCTTGCACTTGCCCTCTTTAGCCCCCCCGAAATGATCTCTTGTAGTATTCCATACAAAAAAAGCGATGAATGCAGCCTGAAACAAACGGGAAAAAAAAACTCCCACTCAGTCGTCGCCTGGCTCGCCGTCCTCCCTCACCGACCGCCGCAGGACGACCGCCGTCGCCCCCCCCCCGCCGTTGCAGATCGTCGCGACCCCCAGCGCCACGTTCCTCGCCGCCATAGCGTGCGCAAGACGCACCACCGCGGCGGCGCCCGAGGCCCCCAGGGGGTGTCCCAGCGCCACGGCGCCCCCGGCGACGTTGACCTTGGCCTCGACCTCGGCGCGCGAGCCGAGGCCAAGCGCCCTCGCCGTCGCCAGCACGACCGACGCGAACGCCTCGTTGACCTCCCAGAGGTCGACCTCGGCCGCGCTCGCGACGCCGGCCCTCGCGAGGGCGAGCCTCGCGGCCTCGGCGGGAGCGAAGGGGAACCGCTCGGGGGCGAGCTGGGCGTCGGCGCAGGCCGCGACGTGCGCGAGCACGCGCGCGCCGCGCATCGCCGCGGCTGACGACGAGCAGAGGACGAGCGCGGCGGCGCCGTCGGAGATCGGGGACGCGTTGCCGGCGGTCGCGGTTCCGCCGGCGCCAAAGGCCGGGGGTAGCTTGAGGAGCCTGGCCTCGTCGAGGCGCGCGGGAGCGTCGTCGGCGGAGACCAGAGAGAAAGAAGGGGAAGAGGAAGAGGAGGAGGCGGAAGCAGGAGAAGGGACCCGGACGGGAACGACCTCGGGGCCGTGCCACGCATAGTACGAGGTCGACCGGGGCTCCCCTCTCCCGTCTCGCTCCTTCTCTTCTTCCTCTTCCTCCTCGTGCGCCGCGGCTGCGACTGCGGCCTCCTCGACCGCTTTTTTCGCGCGGGCGTGGGAGAGAAGGGCGTACCAGTCCTGCTCCTCCCTCGAGACGCCGGCCTCCCTCGCTGCGGCGTCGGCGATCGACCCCATCGAGCGACGACTGGCGTTCCCAACCTTTCCTTCGCTTCCCCCTTCGCTTCCGCAAGCGCTCAGTGCGCAGGTCAGCCCGTCCACCATCATCCCGTCCTCTATCTCCCCCAGGGAGCCCAGCTTCACGCCCTTGCGAACGCCCCTGCTCCTCAGATAAAACGGCGCGTTGCTCATCGACTCCATCCCTCCTGCGACGACGACCTCGGCCGACCCCGTCGCGATCGCCGCCGCGGCGAGCGAGACGGCCTTCATCCCGGAGGCGCAGACCTTGTTGACGGTGAAGGCCGGGGTCGAGGGGGGAAGGCCGGCGAAGGCGGCCGCTTGCGTCGCCGGGGCCTTGGAGGCGAGGTTTCGGTCGTGCGGAAAGGAGGGGGGGGAGCAAAAATGTGAGGTCTCGAGGTCGTCGCAAGAAGACGCGAAACAAGGGAGAGAGGAAAGAGGGGTGAAAAACAACGACGACGAGCTCTCACCTGCCCGAGCCCTGCAGAGAGCACGTTACCCATAATGACCTCGTCGACGACGTCGAGGCCCCCCAAACCGCCGTCGGCGCCGTTCCTCGGAGAGGGAGGAGCGCCGCCACCGTTTGAGGAAGGAGGGCAAGGGTCCTTCGAGGGTCCTATCCTCGCCGCCCTGAGCGCGGCCGAGATCGCTTGCCCTCCGAGCTGGGTCGCGGTTAAGGTCGAAAGCGAGCCCAGGAGCCCGCCGATCGGGGTCCTCACGGCGCCGATGATGCAGACGTCTGGTGTTTCGAGTTTGGATAGTTGCGGACGGTTGGAGGAGGGAAAGAAGGAAGGGGAAAGATTTCTCGAGGGAGAGGTCTAGTCAGGGACGAGTTTTTCTTTGATTTTTTCTTTCCCTCGTCACGGCGTCGACGGCACCCACTCCTTTCTTCGCGCGTTTTCTCCTCGTCTCCTGGGCTCTAATCGCAACCTCGCGCCTTTCGACACGACCGAGGCATCACCATATTACTCACCGACGAGCGAAGGGTGGTGGAGAGCACTCAGGTCGGACTTGGCCCGCCTCGAAGCCCCGTTGTTTTCGATCGACAGCGACGTCGCCATCGAATCGGCGGTAGTCGTCGTCGCAGCCGAAGAAGCAGAAGCAGCTCCGCCGCCGCCACTCCAGCTTCTGCCGCCGATTCCTCCGAGGCGGGACGCAAGAGAGAGAAGAAGACTTTTTCGAGAGGAGGCCCAGGAGCGGGCGGCCAACATGCAGGACAGAGGGGTTTCGTTTCGGAACAGAAGTAGTCTTGAAAAAAGAGAAAATGAAATTTTGAGGGTGATTAAAATTGTTTTTCTCGCTCGACCCAAAATCTTCGGCAAGTTTATTTTTGGTAACAAAAAAGGACTCCCGCGCGCGCAAAAAAAAAACATGACGACCCCCGGCGACGGCGCCCCCTCCCTCCTCGCCCCGGCCCTCACGGCGCTCCTCTCCCTCCTCGCCGCCTCCGCCCTGACTTCCACCCTGCGCCGCGCCTCGCGCAGGAGGCTGCTGCTGGCGAGGCTGCCGCTGGCGCCCGGGTCCCTCGGTTGGCTGCGCGGCCACGTGCCGCTGCTGCTGGCGCCCGACTTCCACCGCTCGATGTGCCGCTGGAGCGACGAGCTCGGCGGGGGCGGCGTCTTCGCCGTGGCGCTGCCTTTCGGGGACAGGGGCGTCGTAGTCACAGACCCGGCCGCGGTCGCCGCCGTCCTCGGAGCGCGGCATGGCTGCGCGGGAGGAGAGGAAGACGCCGCGGGAAGCAAAGCGAGCGGCGGCGAGCAGCTCCCTTCTTATCCTTTCGAGGCCCTGCCCAAGTACTCCCCTGCCTACGGCGTCCTTGACGCGTTATGGGGAGGCGCGCCCTCGGTCTTCACTGCGTCGGGGAAAACCGCGAGATGGGCCGCGGTGCGGAAAGGTGTAGCGCCGGCGTTCTCCGTCGCGGCCTCGAGGGGGAGCGTGGGCGGGATATCCCGCGCGGCGGCGGAGCTGTGCGACTCCCTGCTGCGGCAGGGGAAAGCCGTCGCCGCCGCCACCGAGAGGGACGTGGGACGGAAGGCGGGCGAGCGAGAGGGAGCGGGCGGCGCAGGAAGGCGCCGCCGCGCCGCCGACGAGCTCGACCACTCGCTCGTCATCCTCTCCTCCTCTTCTTCCCCTCCTTCCTCTTCCCTGTCGATCACGGTCAACGCCGACGCCCTGGGCATGCGCCTCGCCCTCGCCGCCGTCGGGAGGTCAACCCTGGGCATCGACTTCGGCGCCGCGGACGTCGGGGCGAGGTGCGCGCCCGTCGCCGCCCTGGCGGTGGCGCTCCCCGAGGCCCAGGCCTCGATGACCAACCCGCTGCGGCTGGTCGCGAGGGACGGGCCGGCGCGGAGCGCGGCGGCGGCGAGGGCGGAGTTCCGGGGGGCGGTCTCGAGGGCCTCCGAGAGCCTGCGCGAGCGGGCGGGGACGCGAGAGGGGGCCTCGGCGCTCCCGGCCGCTGCCCGGGCGCTCGCGGCAGTGCTCGACCCGGCGACGGGCAGGCCGCTCTCGGCCGCGGCGCTGGCCGCCGAGGTCGGCACGCTCGTGATGGGCGGCTTCGAGACGACGGGGCACGTGCTGGCCTTTGCCCTGCTGCGGGTCGCGGCCTGCCCGCGGGCGCAGGCTGGGGTCGAGCGGGAGCTGCGCGCCGCGGGGCTCCTGTGCGTTGCTTCTTCTCCTCCTCCTCCTTCTTCTCCTCCTCCTCCTCCTTCTCCTCCTCCTCCTCCTCCTCCTCGCCTCCCTTCCTCCGCGGACCTCCGGAGCCTCCCTTACCTCCTCGCCGTTGCCAAGGAGGCGCTGAGGCTCCATCCGACTGTCCCGGGAGTGCCCAGGATGGCGTCGCGGGAGTTCACGCTCCCTCTCTCTTCTTCTCCTCCTCCTCCTCCTCAGTCTTCGTCTTCGTCGACGCCGTCGTCGTCGCACAAGAGCGACGCAGCAGCAGCCACAGCCGCAGCCGCAGCCACCGTCGTCATCCCTAACGGCACCTTTTTGTACGCCCTTATGAGACACGCGCAGAGAGACCAGCGGGAATGGGGCGCTGACGCGCTCGAGTTCAGACCCGAGCGGTGGCTCGTAGCGGAAGAAGCGGAAGCGGAAGTGGAAGTGGAAGCGGAAGCGGCAGACAAGGGCGACGGCGGCGGCGAGAAAGTGGCACTCCGCCGCCGCCCCTTTTACGCGCCGTTCTCGCTGGGGCCTAGGGACTGCGCGGGCAAGACGCTGGCGCTCGTGACGCTGCACACGGCGCTAGCGGTGGTGTGCTCGAGGTTCCAGCTGGTCGAGGTCGAGGGTAGTCGCAGCGAAGGAGGAGGAAACGAGGCCGAGAGGGAAGAGAGAGAGAAAGGCAGAGGCGTCGGCGGCGTTGACGCCCGCGGCGCTCCTCCGTCTTCTCCTCCTACCTCTTCTTCCTCGTCTCCTTCTCGCCCGATCGACCTCCCCGAGAAGATCGCGCTGACCGCCCACCCTGCCCGGCCGCTGCTCGAGCTCGTCCCGAGATAAGCTAGCTGCTCTCCTTTTTCGGTTTCAAAACCGAGGTCAGTTTTTTCCCCTTTTTCGTTTCGTTTCATATTTTTTTCATTGTTTTAAAAAATCAAGTACTTCTCTCTCTCTTCTTCTCTCTACTCCAGCGCCTTCTGCCCTCCGCCGCCGAGCCGGATGAGAAGGTCGTCGAAGGCCTTGGCGGTGTTGGCCACGGACCTGCGGATCTTGCCCCGGAGCTCCGGGGGGAAGGGCGTCAGGAGCAGGTCGGCGAGGGCGTCGAGGGGCTGGTGTTGTTGAGGTCGAGGTTGTGGTTTTTTGGTTTTGTTTTCCGTGTTCGCTGTAAGTTTTGCTGGCAATCACTCAAGCCTCTCGCCGCGCTCTCTCGCCCCACCTCTTCCTCTCCGACACTGCCATAATGCATGAAAGCTCGAAACCTCTCTCCGAAAACAATCCCACTCACCGTCCTCTGGCGAGCCCGCCAGCCCCGGGCGTCGCCGTAGATCCTCCTCCCGTCGACATCGGCGTATTTCTTCGTTCGCTTCTCTTTATCTGCCTGGTACTGGCTTTTGGCGCTGAGCGTCGAGCTTCGCGCCTTCGCACGGGGGACGTAGACGCTGTCGGGCCGTGGCGGAGGAGGAGGAGCCGGCATGATTGGTTTGGCTGGGGGCGCGAGCTAGCTTTTGAAGAAGAATCGAGAGACCGAATAGTGAGCTCTGCTTCGCCTGAGCTCGACTGCTTGTTTTCACTCTTTCACGTCTTTTCAAAAGAGCAAACCATCCCCCTTCGCGTCCTTTTTTCGTTCCCATTGTTGTCTCTGCGACGATGGTTTCGATCACGTCGTCGGCTCAGGTGCGAAGTTGGAGGAGGGCGACCCTTGAAAGCTTTCGAATTTCGGGAAGCAGATTCTCCCTCATTGTCATTCGCGACGCCGCGACGACGCCGGTCGTCGCCTTTTTTTTCTTCCTCTCCTTCGTTTCGTCTCGCTCACCCTTTTTCCCCTCCATTTCTCCTCAGTCACAGGCCACGCGCCCCGCGATGAAGGCCTCGCGTTCCGGTGAGTGCCCCTCGCACGGTCGAAGAGTGAATATAACGCCAGAACGTGGCTGGCCCGAGGTGGCACCACAGCTTCGCCTCGGTCGATTTCTCTCTTTCTTTCGCTTCTCGCTTCGTGTGGCTCCTCTTTGCTCACCTCTTGACGGCCCCTCATTTCCCTCTCTAACTACTTACAGGCCGCGCCGCTGCCCTGCCGATCGTCTCGAAGATGGTGAGTCAACTGGAATTTTGAGAATGGCATAAAAATGGAGGGAGCCGGCCTTGCAGGCGGCCCGAGAAATGGGGAGATTGCGACGAGCTCGCTCTCGCTCCGCCGTCGTGGCCTCAGCCGTTCGTTGCGAGTCGCTGCCCCGCTGCCGCTGCCGCAGCCGCTGCCGCAGCCGCTGCCGCTGCCGCAGCCGCTGCCGCTGCCGCAGCCGCTGCCGCAGCCGCTGCTGTCGCACCGTCGCTCTCGCCGACCTCGACCTCCTTCCCCCTTGTTGCCTTCTTCGCTTCCCTTTTTTACCTGACCTTGTTCCTCTTCCCCCGCCCCTCCGCCGCGAAACATTAAAAAAACAAACACTCTCTTCAGTCTTCTTCGGTCGCCCCGAGCCGCCGCGCCGCCCTCGCCCCCACCCGCCGCTCCGTCGTCGCCGCCCCGGATCCCGCCAACAAAAACCCGCCCCCCCCCTCGGCGCTCGCCTTCGCCCCGGCCATCGACCTCGCCCCGCAGGTTTCGACTCTCTCCGACGCCGACCGCGCCAGCCTCGCCGAGGCCCTGGGCTACCGCACGATCGGCGCCGACCTCCCCGACGACGTCTCGCTCACCCAGGTGATCAAGTCGATGCCGTCGAGCGTCTTTGACATCAACCCCTGGCGCGCCTGGGGCGCCGTGGCGACCACGGTCGCCGCCGTGGCCTTCTCCGCCTTCCTGATCCAGAACGCGCCCTGGTACCTGCTGCCCCTGGCCTGGGCGTTCGCGGGGACCGCCTGGACCGGGATGTTCGTGATCGGGCACGACTGCGGCCACCGCTCGTTCTCGCACAACAAGCTCCTCGAGGACGTCGTCGGGACCATCGCCTTCATGCCGCTGGTGTACCCCTTCGAGCCCTGGCGCATCAAGCACAACCACCACCACGCGCACACCAACAAGCTCGTCGAGGACACGGCGTGGCACCCCGTCCCCAAGGCGGACGTCGAGAAGTGGGGCCCCGTGCAGGGCGCGCTGTACAAGTTCTTCCTCGGCTCGCCGCTGAAGCTGTGGGCCTCGGTGGGGCACTGGGCGATCTGGCACTTCAACCTCGACCTCTACACCGAGAAGCAGAGGCCCCGCGTGCTGGTCTCGCTCGCCGCCTGCGCCGTCTTCGCGCTCGTCGGGCTGCCCCTGATCTGCCACCTCGGCGGCGGCGTCGGCCACGGCGGCGCGACGGCGGTGCTCAAGCACTGGCTCGCCCCCTGGCTGGGCTACCACTTCTGGATGTCGACGTTCACCGTGGTGCACCACACCGCGCCGCACATCCCGTTCAAGCCCGCCGGGGAGTGGAACGCGGCCAAGGCGCAGCTGAGCGGGACGGTGAGGACGCGCTTTTTCTCCAGGCCCCCGGGGAGCAAGAAACTCTGAAGCTCAACGCCTCCCCCCCTTCCCCCTCTCCCTCTCGCCCTTCGCCCTTCTCTCCTCTCGCCCCCCTCACCAGGTCCACTGCGACTACCCGGCCCTCGTCGAGTTCCTCTGCCACGACATCAACGTGCACGTGCCCCACCACGTCTCGTCCAAGATCCCGTGGTACAACCTGCGCGCCGCGACCGACTCGCTGAGGTCCAACTGGGGCAAGTGAGTAGGAGCCTGCTGTTGCTCTCTTTCTGTTCTCTTTTTTACTGTGTTTTCTTCGAGCTCGACCGTCAATTACCAGGAGAGTCGAAAACCGGGGCAAATAAAAGACGAGAAACCGCAGACCTCAAAAATCTTCAAAAAACAAAAAACCCGAAAATGAAAAAAACTCAGGTACATGACGGAAGGGTCGTGGAACTGGCGGATGATGAAGGCGATCTTCACCGAGTGCCACATGTACGACGAGTCGCGAAACTACGCCGCGTTCGACGACGGCGACGAGAAGGCGTTCTTCGCGATGCAGCGGAGGCTGCTGCCGGAGACGATGTGAATGGAATGAAGAAGAGGAAGAGAAAGGGGAAAGAAATTTGACCGAGAGGTTTTGATGAGGTCGAGGTCGAGCTGATCTCCCTCCCCCTCTCTCTCTCGCTTCTCTTCTCCCCCCCCCCCCCTCCGCCTTCCAATTCGGTTCTACCCACCAGCTTTTTATAAATCCCCTCAATTGATTGGTTAGTTTCGCCATTTTTTACACACACACACAACAAGACCTTGATTTCTTTTCTTCAACTTTTTTCTTTTCCTTGGCGTTTCCTCCAACTCTTGAAAAAAAAATCAAAAACCAAAAAGACAAAAAAAAGAAAGAAAGACGTCGGTCTCTCTCTTCTCCCTATCTCTCCCTGCCACTCCGTTCTCTCTCTCTCCCTATCGTGTCTGCCACTTCCCCCTGGGGGAGGAGGAGATGCCGTCCTCGTCGACCCCGACGCCGCCGCGGCCGCAGACGCCGCGCTCTCGCTGGCCTCGAGGGAGTCAAAAACCTCAGCCCGCTGATATTTCACTTTTGGTCCTCGCCCCTCTTCTACTTCTCCACGAGCTGGTTGAGAAACTGGTCCACGAGGAACCTCCCTTGCGACGCGACCTCGACCGCCTGCGCCGCCCGGACGTACCGCCCCCTCTCGAGCCGATACCTGAGGACCAACCGCCGGACGACGTAGGCCCTCTCGTCGATCTCTATGCGGTCGCCGTTGTGCGTGTCCGGGGGCAGGTCGTGCAGGCCCAGGGAGCGCGGGGGCGGGGTCTCGACGAGGACCTCGAAGAGGCCTGGGGGGCGTGTTTTGTTGGTTGGGGGAAGAGAGAGAGGTCGGGGGCGGAGTGCAGCGGCGACGGGCGGTGAGTGAGAGAGAGAGAAAAGAAGAAGAAGAGGTTGAGATTTCCGAAGGAGTGAACAGAGAGGGGTTGAGAAAAAAAAAGAAGTGAAATATCAGCGAGCTGAGGTTTTTGACTCCCTCCTCCTCTATCTCGCGTTTCTTTCCCATCTCACCTGGACGTTTTTTCCGCCTGCCACCCCCAGAGCCGGAGACTCCATGACCGCTGCTGCCGCCGCTGTTGTGGGGAGAAGGCTGGCTGTTTCCTCCTGACGAGGAAGAAGAAGAAGAGGAGAGCGACATCGTCACCGTCGAGCTTCGTCGCCAATGCTGCTGCGTCGTGGTGAAAGCGCGTAGCCGGCTCCTGGAAGGAGCCCACGCCGGCGGCGGCATCGTCGAGGCTGCCGACGTGGAGGGAAGCGAAGTGCCCGTGAGGCCTCGCATCGGTCGATGAAAGCCGTCACCCTGTGCTGAACCGCCCGCAAAAGGGTCCAGCGAGGGCTTCCGGAAAAATAAGAGAGAGAGAGAGAGAGAGGAAAAAAGTGAGTTGTTTCCGTTCTCCTTTGACGACGTTTTTTCGCTGACACTCTCTTTTGTTCGGTCGCGCTCGTGCTCGGTGTGTTCGTCGTCGTGCTCTTTCGGCGGCGCTCTCTCTCTCTCCCTCTCTTTCTTTCTTTTCGCTTGTGTCTCTTCCTCAGCGCCAGTGAGAGTCGGCGAGATGGACGCGATTACGCTCCTCGAGAACGTGGCCGCGGAGCTGCAGGTGAGGGAGAACGGGGATTGGGAAAATAGTTTGATGGGCGACGGCCGTCGATCAGGGAGTTTCCTCTCCGCCCTGCCCGCCCGTCGCTTCAACCTCTTCCCTCCGTTTCCTCACCCCAATCTCTCGCCTCAATCGCGCCGATCCACCCACCTGGATAAAACGACAGAACCCGGCCACCCGCTCCGCGGCAGAGGCGGCCCTCCTCGCCTTCCGCGCCTCCCCGGGGTGCCTCGAGGGGGCGCGCGCGGTCCTCGACTCGACCGCCCCGGCCGCGTCGGCCGGCGCGAGGTTCCAGGCGGCTCTCGCGCTCCGCGGGGCCGTCCTGTCGCGGTGGAACGAGTTGGGCCCGGGCTCGGTCGACGCGCTGCGGCGGTACCTGCTCGACAGGCTGCTGCAGACGGGCGCGGGCTCGAGCTCGAGCTCGACTCCTGCGGACCCGTCCTCTTCCTCCTCCTCCCCCTCCTCCTCCTCTGCCGCGGCCGCGGGGGAGCGCCTCGTGCGCACGCAGCTCCTCGCGGCGCACGCCTGCATCCTCAAGCGCGCCTGGGGCTGGTCCGGATGGACCGACGACGACCGCCGCGCCGCTCTCAGCGAGCTCGAGGCCGCCGCGGCCGGCGGCGCGGGGGCCAGGGCCGCGGCGGTCGCCCTGGCCTCCCTCGAGGCCGTCGTCTCCGAGTTTGCGCCCGCGACGGCGAGCCCGCTGGGACAGCCGTGGGAGTACCACGAGCGCTGCCGCGCCTCGCTGCAGCGGGAGTGGCTCCCCAGGCTGTGGGGGCTGGCGGTCGGGGCGTCTGCTGCCGCGGCCAGTGCGGCGGTCGGAGGAGGAGGAGGAGCGGGAGGAGGGGGAGGAGGAGATGCCCTCCTCGTCGACCCCGACGCCGCCGCGGCCGCCGACGCCGCGCTCTCGCTGGCCTCGACCGTCCTCTCGTGGGACTTTCACGGGACCGGCGGCCGCGGATCGGGAGGCCCTCGCGGCGGCGGGGGAGACGCGCCGTCGATCATCCAGGTGTGCCCCACGAGGGAGTTCCGGGATCTGCTGCTCCGCAACCCGGCGGTTTCCGCGCTCCTGGCGACGCTGCCGCGCCTGCAGGCCGCCGCCCGTGGCGCGGAGGGCTCGAGCGCCGGCCCCCAGGCGTCGAGGCTGTTCGCGAGCGCGCGGCAGGTCGTCGTGCTCCTCTGCAGCCTCGACGGCATCGGCGTCTTCCCCTCGCCCTCCGCCTCCCACAAAGGGGGGAGCGGGGACGCGAACGCCGCCGCCGCCGCCGCGGAGGCGGCGGCGGCCGAGGCGAGGCGCGCGAGGGCAGAGCACTCGGGGTCGATGCTCCGGGCGGTGCTGCCGTGGGCCTGGCCCCCTCTCGAGGCCGCGCGCGCGGCTCAGACCTTTGCGAGCGACGGGTCCGAGCTCGCCGACGCGGCCCGGGCGCTGGGAGCCCTGGCCGCGGCGCAGGGGGCCGCGGCGCTCTCGAGCGTCGCCGCCGGGGTCGAGACCCCGGCGGCGATCGGCGGCCTCGCGGCGCTCGCCGAGCTCGCCGTCGCCTGCCTCTCCACGGGAGGGGCCGACGGGGACGCCGACGGCGGCGGCGGCCCCGCCGGGGACGCCTCGGCGGTGCTGCTGGACGGCCTGTGGGACGCGCTCGGCAGGGACGAGGCCGAGGCGGCCCGGGCCAAGGCGGCCCTCCCCACGCCGCTCCCCCCCGCGGTTGTCGAGGCGTCGCACCGCGTCTTCGCCGCGCTGGTCGCCGCCGAGCTCGCCTCGGCGGCCGCCGGCGCAGCAGAAGACGAAGCCGAGGGCGAGGCGACGGCCGCGGCCGAGGCCGAGGACGCCTCCGCAGCCGCCGACGGCGCCTCCCGCGCCGCGGCGATCGGGCACGCCTCGGCCACCGCCAGCTGCCGCCTGCTGGCGGGGGCCCTCGCCGCGGCGCGGGCGGATCTGGCGCGCGCCTCCGCCGCGGGCGCCGACCCGTCGGCGCCGCTCGAGCGGCTGGTCTGGCTGGCGAGGGCGAGCGCGGCCCTGCTCGCGCCGGGCCCGCCCGACGACGGCGAGCCGGCGCTGCACCCCCGGCTCGCCGAGGCGAGCGCCCTGGCCGCCGCCTCGGGCGGCGAGGACCCGGTGCTGGCCCTCAGCTCGGCGCTGCTGGAGGCCGCGGCCTGCGTCGGCGGCGGCGTCGGGGCGGCGCCAGCGGGCCCCTCGCCGCCGCCGTGCTCCCCTCGCCTCCTCGAGGCCCTGTCCCTGGCCCTCTCCCGCTGGGCGGCCACCTACCTGCTGCCCGACCTCCCCGCTCCGGACCGGCAGTCCAGCGCGCCGCAGTGGAAGCGCACGCCGTTCCCCGCGGCGCTGGCCCTGGCGTTTGGCGGGCCCGCCGCGGGCGGCCGCGGCGAGGCGGCGCTCGCGGGCCTGGCGCGGCTCGCCGTCTCCTGGCTGGTCGCGACCCCGGGCGAGACGGACCTGCACTCGGCGGTGGCCAGGCGGCTGCTGCCGAGCCTGGAGCGGAGGGCCGAGGCGGCTGCGGCGCTGCTGGTGAAGGGGGTCTCGCCGGAGTGGAGCGCGCTCGCCGAGGCGTTTTCGTTCCCCGGAGGAGGAGGAGGAGGAGGAGAAAGTGCTTCTTCTCCGCCGCCGCCGCCGCCGCTCGTCCCGGCACTCGAAGCGCTCGCCGAGCCGCTGCTCCGCGCCCTCGGCGCCGCGCTGGCCCGCGCGGCCTCGGGCGCCCCCGACGCCGCGACGGCGAGCGCGTTCGTGGCGAGGCTCGCCGGCGGGCCCTCAGCCGAGCTGGCGCGCCTGGCCGCCGCCGAAGCTGCGGCGGCCGCGGGGGCCGCGCCGGGGGCGGGGACGAGCCGGGCCGCGGCGGCGCCGGCCCCGCGCGTCCTGCGGGCGGCAGAGGCCTGGCGCGGTCTCATCGAGGGCTGCCCGCTCCGGGCTCGCCCGGCCCTCTCCGCGGCCTTCGGCAACGGCGCCGCCGCCCCCGTGGCGCAGCTCGCCGCGGCGGCCTTCCGCGGCGCCGGCAGCGATCCAAGGGTGGCGAAAGCGCTCCTGCGGCTCGCGGCAGACGCCGTCGACGCCCTGGCGCCGCACGCGCCCTCGCCGGCCGACGGCGCGGCGCTGGCGCGCTGGGCGCTCGGGATCGCGCGCGCGCACGCGGCCTCCAGGGCTGGCTTCGTGGCCGTGGCCGCCTGCGCCAGGCTGCGCGAGGCCGAGGCGGACGACCGGGAGCGCGAGCTCCGAGCGCTGGTCAAGCTCGTGGCGAGGCTTGCCGCCCGCGCCGCCGTCGCAGACAGCACCCCTGGCGGCCCTCCTCCGCCCCCCCGGGCGTTTGCGGCGGCGGCGGCGGCGGCGGCGGAGCCCGAGGACCCGGCGCGCTCGGTCTTCTCGGCCTTCGAGGCCCTGCTGCCGCTGGTCACCCCCGAGGCGCTGTCGTACCCCAAGCTGGCCCGAGCCTACTACGGCCTGCTTGGCGACGTCCTGGAGACCTGGCCGGAGCGCGTCCCGGCGCTGCCCGCGCGGCTGGGCGCGGCGCTGCTGGCCTCGCTCGACGCCGGCGCGGCGTCGGGCGACCACCGCAGCGCGGGGCCCTGCCTCGAGGCCCTCGGCTCGCTCGCGCGCTGGGCCGCCTCCAACTCTCGGGCCTCGGCGGCCGGTCCCGAGGCGCAGCAGGGGGCGCAGCAGCTCGGCGCGGCCCTCGCCAGGAGGTTCGTGGGGCCCCTGCTGGCGAGGCTGCTGCTCGACGGCGGCGGCGGCGCCGGCGGCGGCGGCGGCAGCGGCCTCGGCTCGGGCCTGGCCGCCGTCGTCAGCCGCGAGGCGACCGACGCCGGCGCGGACGCGCTGCTCCCCCTGGCCTCCGCCGCGCCGCTGGCGTGGAGGGAGGCCTGCGACGCCCTCGTCGCGTCCGTCGAGAGCGAGGAGAACGGGAGCGGGGGGAGAGGCGCGGCTGCTGCCGCAGGCGCGACGGGAGCAGGGAACGAAACCCGCGCGGCGAGGCTGCGGGCCGCGCTCGCCGCGCTCGAGGCCGGCGCGCGCCCCGACGACGGCATCGTCGCCGGCGCCTCTCCCGGGGCAGCCGCTGCTGTGACCCCGAGCGGCCGCGCCGTGGTGAGCTCGCGTGTGGTCCAGGAGAGGGCCGTCAAGCGCAAGTTCCGGGCGGCGATGGCGCGGTTTGTGGCCGACGCGCGCGGGATCGTGAGGACGTGTTGATGATGAGGTCGCGGAAGAAAGAAGAGCGAGAAAAAAAAGTAAGAAAAGAACCGAAAACGAGACGAAAATCAAAAAAATACGTTTCAAAAAGACGAAAAAGAATCCGAAAAGAGAGGGAGGCATCCCGCCTGCGCTCGACGCCCATTCGACATGACGCGCCTCGACGTGAGGGAGCTGATGCGAGCCGCGCGGAAGCAGAAAGAATCTTCGGACGGGGGGGAGGCAGCGGCGAGGAGGAAAAGGGAAGAGAGGGCGATGATAATCGATCGAGCAACGCGAGCTGCCGCGGCTATCGCCGAGCGCGCCTCGACCTCTGAGAGCGACCCGCCGAAAAAAGTCGCCCTCGCCACCGATGTCCTCGAAGGGGTCTGCTACTGGCCCGACTTCGTCAGCGAGGAGGAGGAGGCGAGTCTGGTCGCTGCCATCGACCTCGTGTCCGAGGGAAGGTGGATCGGCGGGGAGGAGAGCGACGACCGGTTCGCTGCTGCTGCTGCGGCGACGGCGACGGCGACGGCGACGCCGAGCGCTGTTCTCCCTGCGCCCGGCCGCCGCCGCCGCCGCCGCGCCAACTTCGGAGGCTCCCCCTCCCAGCTCGCGTCCTCGGAGGAGCTCCCGCAGTTCCTGCAGAGCCTCTGCGACGCCCTGACGCGGGCCGGCGCCTTCGCGGCGGAGCAGCCGGCGAACCACGTGCTCGTCAACGACTACGCAAACGCCGCGGGCCTGCCACGGCACAGGGACGGTCCCCTCTACGCCGCCTCGGCGACGATAACGCTCTGCGGGTCCGCGGCCCTGGAGCTGCACCGAATAGGAGAGGGAAAAGGAGAGGGAAGTGAGGAGGCGGAGAAGACGGCGGAGTCCGGAAAGGAGAGGGAGTCCGGAAAACAAGGAACCGTCCAGCTCCTGCTCCGCCCGCGGGCGGCGCTGTCGCTACGAGGGGAGAGCTACGAGAGCTGGGAGCACGGAGTCCCGGCCGTCGGCGTCGACATCATTCGGGACGAGTGCGCCAACTGCGGCGCGGCGGGCGTTCGGGTCGGGGAGAGGGTCCCTCGCTCTGCGCGGCGGATAAGCCTCGTGAGTTTCCCTTGTTCGCTTTGTTGCGTTTCGGGGGAGGGGGAAAGAAGCAAACACAAAACGGGGGAAAAACCCGTCACTTTCTCAACCTCCTCTCTTCGCCTCGCCCTCTCTCTCCCCCTCAAAAAAAAAAAAAAAAAAAAACAGGTGTTCGTGAACAAGAGGAAAGTCGTCTGACGAGAGCCTCCTTTTCAATGCGCTCCACTCTTGGAATGAAGAGACGGCGCGAGCGCGTGCGCGCGTGTGTAATTACAAAATAAAAACAACAAAGAAAAGCTGATGAATGGATGGGAGCGGATTTTGTTTTTTGTTTCTTTGTTTTTCAGGGTCGAGGTCCGAGGTCGGCAACGGGCGGCAGCGCCCTTTCCCCTTTCTCGCCCCCTTTCCCCCCTTTTTTTGCTTTCAAAGGGCAACGTGATCTGTTAATTTTTGTATCAAGGCAAAGAGTACAAGCTCGTGGGGGAGAGAATCAAAGCGGGAGGTTTGTTTTATTTTATCAAGGCACAGAAGTGAGAGAGAAAGCTAAGGGGGACAAAAAAGAGATGGTTTTGAACAGTTCAAGAGAGCACCCCCTGGAAAAGCCCGTCGAGGGATCGCAACGTCCCTCCTCCTCCGCCTCCCCAGCCCTCTCCGCCCCCGCCGCGGCGCCCCACGTCCTCCTCTTCCTCGTCCTCTTCCTCCTCGTCGTCTTCTTCCTCGTCGTCGTCCTCGTCTTCGGTGTTCCCGTCGTCTCCCCTCGAGGGGGAGACCCCCAGGACGGGGCGCAGCGCCGCCGAGGGCGAAGGGGGGCTCGTGCTCATCATCATCATCATCGCCCCTCCGGCGGCGGCGCCGCCGCCGCCTCCTGCCCCCGCCCCCCGCGCCCTCGCGGCGGCCGCGGCGGACTCCGCCGCGGCCGAGATCGCAGCGACGCGCGCCTGCAGCTGCCTGAGCTGCGCCCTGGCAGTGGGGACCGGGCTCCTCCCGAACCTCTCCGCCGCCGCCGCCGCCGCCGCTGCAGCTGCTGCGGCGGCAGCGGCGGGAGCAGCGCTCGACCGCACGACGAAGACTCCGCCCGCCCCCGCGCCCCCTCCCCGCCCGCCCCCCGAGACCCCGAGCGCCTCCCTGTCCATCTCGCACTCGTCGTCGTCCGAGTCCGGGTTGTCGCCCTCGAGCCCCTCGATCTGGTCGACGACCGCGGCGCGCTCGAGGATCGTGCGCCCGACCTTGTAGGCCTGCGACGCCTCCGAGGCCGCGACGTACCGCCAGCCGATCGGCCCCGCCTGGCAGAGGGCGCAGAAGGCGTCGCGCACGACGTGCGCGCCCGTCGTCATGAGGCGCGCGGTCTCGTCCCCGAGCGAGACGTTGGCGACCTCGTCGAAGAGGTAGGCGCGGCCCGAGCGGGAGTGGAACGACTGGTGTGTTCGAGGATGGTGGTTCGCGGGGTTAGAGGGAAGCGTGAGCGTGGAAAGCAAAGAGAGTTTCCGTCGCCCCGGTATGCCGGCGCGGCTTTTGCTTCGCCTCGCTTCGCCTTGCTTGGTCGAGGGAGGGGTCGAGGTCGAGAAATGAAAAGCAAGAAGAAGCTCCGTCGCAGCATGTCGGTGCGGCCTTTGAACGACTCCGTCTCGTCGCTTCGTGGTTGGTCGGAGGAAAAAAGACCTCGATCGCAATCTCTCCAGCCTTCTCTCTCATTTTCTCCTCCCTCCCTCTTCGATCTCTGTTCACACCTTGCTGACGAGGCTCTCGGCCGGAGCTAGCGAGGTGCCGCAGCTGGCGCAGCAGTAGACCCTCTGGCTGTCGAACTCGACGCAGAAAATTCGGCCCATTTCCTGGTCGACTGGCTTTTCTTGGCTTGATGGCGAGACCGATACTTTATCGCCCTCTCCCTCACGGAGCCTGTGCTGCGAAGTCGGGACCCTTCTTCACAGGAATGGGGTCGTCTCGGTGTCGCGGCTTCTCCGAGAACGAGCAAGAGACGGTCGAGAGAAGGGAGAGAGGTGTACGAGGTGTTTTTGAGTTGGGACGCAACAAAACAACACGACGCGCGAGAGCGAGCAGGGCGAAGGAGGAGACAGAAAAAATGTGACCTCGCAGCGTGTTCTTTCGGGGTTTTGTCGCCACCACTTTCTCCTTACCCATTGACGGCGCCTCCGATTGCCCCCTCTCTTTCTCGCTCTCCGCTCCTCTCGTGCCTCTCTCTCTCGCTCTCCCTCTCTCTCTCTCTCTCTTGCTAGCCAACTCATGCCTCACTGGAGCGTCTGGCCCCTCGCCGTCGTGGGAACCGTCGCCTTCTCGCTCTGGATCGCGACCTGCTGCTTCGGCGAGGAGAAACTCCGCGCCCTGCTCGGCCGCCGCGCCGCCGAGGCCTCCGCGGCCGACAGCGTCGCGCTGCCGGGCCGCGTCGGGGCTGACAGGCCGACGAGCGACCTGCTGGCCGACCTGGAGAGGTCGTAGAGATACAAGTTCCGTTTTTTCCCTCCTTTTCGGAAGGGAGAGAGCGCAGAGGGGGGAGCGAAGCGGGGCGCGCAAGGACAGGGCGCAGAGAGTCGAGGGACGAGGACAGCGGGAAAAAAGGGGAAGAAAAAGGGGGAAAATGCTCGTCGTCGCACTGGTCTCGGGCGGGAAGGACTCGTGCCACGCCCTGGGCCTCGCCCTGCGCGGAGGGCACGAGGTCGCGTGCCTGGCCAACCTCGCGCCTCCCCGCGCCGTGATGGACGCTGCGGAGAGGAGGGGGGAAGGGGCGGGGGGAAGCAAAGGAGGAGCGGGCGGCTTTCCGAGGGACGAGGGGGATGGGGGGACGGAGGAAACCGAAGACGTAGACTCGCACTGCTTCCAGACGGTAGGGGCCGTCTCCGTCGCCGCGCTCGCCGCCGCGACGGGCCTTACTCTCGTCCGCAGGCACCTGCTGTCCTCTCGGCCTTCTTCTTATTCTCCTCCTTCTTCGACGAGCGCTGCTGCTGCTCACGCCTCGTCTCCGTCCGTCGACAGGAACCTGTATTACGATGACGCCGTCGCGGGGGACGAGGTCGAGGACCTCGCGGCGCTGCTCGCCGCCTGCAGGCGGCTCTTCCCCGGCATCCGAGGCGTGGTATCGGGCGCCGTGGCCTCGGACTACCAGCGGCTGCGGGTCGAGCACGCCGCGGCAAGGGCCGGGGGGCTGATCTCCGTGGCGCCGCTGTGGAGGAGGCCGCAGCAGCAGCTGCTCGAGGAGATGGAGCGCGACGGGCTCGACGCGGTCCTGGTCAAGGTGGCCTGCGTCGGCCTGGGGAGGCGGCACGTCGGCATGCGCCTGCGCGAGGCCGTGCCGGAGCTGCTGGCGCTCGCCGGGAGGTTCGGGGTCCACCCGGCGGGCGAGGGAGGCGAGTACGAGACGATGACGCTCGACTGCGCTGCCTTCGAGAGGGCCAGGCTCGTCGTCGCCCCCTCTCGTTCTTCCTCTGCCGCGTCTCCCTCTCTTGCCTCGACTTCCTCTTCTCCTCCTCCTCCCCCGTCTTCTCCTTCTTTCTCCGTCGTGGACGCAGGGGCCGGCACATTCGTTGCCACCGGGCTCAGGCTCGAGGCCGTCGTCAAGAGCGGGAGGGAAGGGACGCCGGAGGGCGAGATCGTGTGGGCCGACGCGGAGGCGCCGCCGCCGAGGCTGCCGGGGCCGCGCTCCCCGCCGCCTCCTCCCGCTTACGCGCCTTCCTCCTCGCCGTCCTCCGCCGACACGTCTTCTCCGTCTTCTTTCGTCCTCTCGAAGTGTGGCAGCGTCAGGACGAGGGTCGTCTGCGCCCGCTCGAGCGCCGGAGGGGTCCAGGTCTCGGCCGTCGCCGAGGCGAGGCGACCTCAGCGACCCCCCAGGCGCAGGGAGGCCGGGGCGCCCGCCGGGGCGCCAGCCGAGGCGGCGGCCTGGGCGGCGGCCGGGGCGGGAGGGGCGGAGGAGGGGAGGCGCGGCGAGGCGCCGCCCTTCTCCGACGAGGCGGTCGCCGAGGCCGTCGCCGCGGCCCTTGACGCCGCGGGCGCCTCCCTGCGCAGCCTCTCACGACGAGGAGAACACGAGGGTGACGGAGGAGGCTGCGACGCCGGCGCCGGCGCCGGAGCCGACCTTTCGCCCTTCTCCCGCGCGACGCACATCCGCCTCTACCTCCCGAACATGGGAGCCTTCGCAGCCTCCAACGCGCGGTACGGCGAGAGGATGCCGCGGTCGAGCCCGCCCGCGAGGGCGTGCGTGGCGTGCGAGCTCGGGAGAGGCGACTTCAGCGCAAGCGAGGCAAGCGGGGGAGGAGAGTTTGCCCCGGCCGCCGTCGTCGACGTCCTCGGCCTCCCGCCGCCGTCCGCCGCCCCGCCCTCCCTCCCCTCCTCCTGCCCCCCCTCTTCCCCCTCGTCGCGCTCGGCCCTCCACGTCCAGTCGATCTCCCCGTGGGCTCCGGCCTGCATAGGACCCTACGCGCAGGCCGTGGCCGCGGCGGTCGCGGGCGGGGGCGAGGGCCCGGGGCTGCTGAGGCTCGCAGGCCAGATCGGGCTCGACCCCTGGCGGATGGAGCTCGTTTCGGCCGGCGCCGGCGGCGGCGGGGGCGGCGGGGGCGGCGGGGGCGGGGGCGGCGCCGAGGCCGGGCCCCCGGCCGCCGCCCTCGCGGCGAGGCTCGAGGCCGCGCGCGCCCTGCGGAGCTGCCAGGCGGTCGCCGTGGCGTGCAGGGCGGACCTCCGATCGGGAGGGATGGCCTCCTGCGCCGTGTTCGCGAGCGTCGGGGCCGGGCGGCGCGGGCTGCGGGAGGCGAGCAGGGCGCTCGACGAGTTTCTGGCGGGCGACGGCGGCGACGACGGCGGCGGCGGCGGCGGCGAGCGAGGAGAGGAAGCGCGGGACGCGGAGCTCGAAAGTCGCTTCGAGGACGAGTACCTCCGCCGGGTCCCCCCGCCGGCGAGCCGGACGACCCCGGGCGGCCCGCTGCGGACGTTCCTCCTCGTCGCGGGCCTGCCGCGGGGCGCCGCGGTGGAGTTCGAGCCGCTCGCCTGGACGGCCGGCCCGGGCTCGGGCGGCGGGCGGCGGGGGCGCGGCGGGGGGGGCCTCTCCGCGTGGGGCTCGGCCTCGCCGACCTCGAGGTGCGACGCGCTGGTGGCCTCCGGCTGGCTGTGCATGGCCCGCGCGGTCGCGAAGAGCGAGGGCGAGGGCGAGGGCGAGGGGGGCCTCGAGGGAGCGTTCGAGGACGCCCTGGGAGCGATCGCCGCGGCGCTTGGGGAGGCGAACGAGGGCGAGCGCGGGCGCGAGGGGGGGCAGCAGCTCCCCCTCGCCCTCGTCTCCGCGCGGGCGTTTTTCCGCTCTTCTGAATCGGAGACGATCGCGTCCGCCTCCGCGGCGCTGGCGAGGGCGTGGGAGGCCAGGGGGCTCGCGGGGGCGGCGGAGGGAGCGGCGGCTCCCGTGGCGGTCCCCGTCGCCGCGCTCGGCGCCGACGCGAGCGCCGAGGCAGACGTCGCGGTCGAGGTGCACTTTGAGAGGTTTGGAGACGAGGGCGAGGGAGACAGCGACTGAGCTTTTCGCTTTCTCGTTTTCTTTTCTTTCGTTATTATTTTACTAGGCACACACAACAGGAGGGGCGAACGACATTGCAAAGGAAGAAACGAAAAACACTGAGCAGGGGGGGGCATGCGAAATTCAACAAAAGCGGAGAAGGTGGGGGGGCCCTCAACTCCGCGAACGAGGATGAAGAGAACAAGGGGAAAAAAGGGGGGGAAAAGGGCCCCAGGAATGGAGAGGCCGGCATCTGCCTCTTGCGCCGGCAGTTTTGGAGTGCGTCCTGTCTCGCTCTCTCTCTTTCTTTTGGTCAAGCTCATTCGAACAAACCAGGGCACCCGGAGGCACCACGAAGCACCAAACTAGAGCGATGCATGCCCTGTCTTGGCCGGAGACGACGGCGCAAACGCCGATGGCTTGGCTGAGTCGAACATCGGAAGAGACGGCGTCTCTGCCAGCGCCGCGGCCTTCCTCTCGTGGCGCCTCATGGCGACAAAACCCAGGGCGCCCGCGCAGGTCGCGGCGACGAGAGAAGCGACGACGGCGAGAGCGATCGCCCAAGCGGGCGTCGCCGACTGTGCAGTCGAGCCTCGGACAGGTGGCGACGGTTCAAAGCTCCTAGGCTGCTGCTTCGTCCCGCTTCCCCCGCTTCCCTCCCCCGCGCCGCCCTCGTTGTCCCCTCCAAAAAAAAGGGGGCTCTCGCCGCGGGCGACGCGCGCGACGTTGCTGAAGCCGTCTCGGGCGACTTGGTCGGGCGAGAGGCCGCCGAAGCTTCCTCCTCCGAGGCCGGTCCCCGCGAACGACGCGCCGGTGCCGCCCCCCGCGAAAGAAGCCCCGCCGCCGCCGCTGTCGCCGCCGCTGAACCCGGTCATCCCGTTGGCGCAGGAGCACGACACGGAGCGCGCGTTCGGCCTGTCGCGGCAGTCAAAGTCCATGTCCGCCTCCTTGCCGCCGCAGCGCTTGAGGCACCTCGACCGCTGGTCGGCGCAAAAATCCGCCGAGGCGGAGGAGGCGAGCGAGGCCAGGAGGACGAGCGCGGCGAGCGCGGTGAGGGCGAAGGGGCGCTTGGTGCCGTGGGAGGGCATCGGGGGCGGGAAAGAGAGGGGGGAGTCGGAGTCGGGTTTTTTGCGGAAGAGCAGCTGCGATTGGAAAAGGTGTCGAACAGTGAGGCGGAAGAAACGAGGAAGAAGGAAAAAAACGAAAAAAAATCTCGGCCGAATCGACGAAGAACCGACGGCTCCTCCCCACTCTTTTTCACTGCAACTCCTCGGACCCCTCTCTCCCTTCCCCCTTCCCTTCCGCTCCCGTATCGCAATGGTCGCTCACGCATCTGTCCGCTCCTCGCTCGCCGCGCGCCCTGTCGGCGGTGCCCGCCGCACGGCCGTCGCCGCCAAGGCGCAGCCCGCAAAGGCGACCGCTGCCGTGAGTTTGTCCTTTTCTCGATGGAGAGAGCCCCCTCAGGGGGGAGATCTCCGGCCAGCGTTCTCCCGCTCCGCCGAGCCCTTCGCGTGCTCCCCTCTGCTCTCGGATCCAAACGGCTGGACGCGCGAAGCAGCCTGACCCTCGTGGCGCTGCGGTTTTCGCGTCGACGTATCGAGCAGCGGGGCGCGGAATCGGTCGTCGTCGTCGTCTTTTTCCTTCTTTGCTTTCTTTCTTCTCACCCTCTTCTTCCCCCCTCTCGTCCTCTCGCCGCCAATTCTTTCCCGCTCTCAGGCCGCCGCCGCCACGCCAGTCGCCGCCGCCGCCGGTGCCGTCGCCCTCATGACGATTGCGCCCGCGGCCAACGCCGCGGTCGAGATGATGACCCTCGCCGAGGTAAGGGCTGGAAATGGAAGCGGGAGACAAAGCAGAAAGCCGTCGTCGACACCCGGCGACGCAAACTCTCTGCGGTCGTCCCTCCGTCGCTGTTTTTGGGAGCCCGGGCACGCCCGTGCTCGCCTTGACTCGACGCGCAGTGCCGCAGAGCGATCTGGCCGTGCCCATGAACGGGGGAGAAGAGCAAAGAGAGCCGCGAAACCTGGCGATCGTCGCTCGTCGAATTTCGACCAAGTTTTGATCAACCGTCTTCGGCACTTTTTTTTTTCCACTCACCTTTGCTTTTCCTCTCAACCTCGCCTCCTCTCCGGCCCCTCGCTCACCCCCCCACCTCTCTCCCCAAAACAGGGCGAGCCCCTCATCGTCACCCTCGGCTGGGCTGCCACCTGCGCCATGTTCTCCTTCTCCCTCGCGATGGTCGTCTGGGGCCGCTCTGGCCTCTAGAGAGAGCATTTTCGTGATACAGCTGAATTTTTGCCCCAGAGCCCCCACAACCCCCCCTCCTTTTCTTCTTTTTGGGTGCGGTTTTGTTCGAGTGAATTGAGCGGGAGCCGCGCGCTCTTCACCCTTTCGGACGCAATGACGCACGACTCCATTTTTGTTCTGTTTCTTGATGTAAAGACGCGAGAGCAGAGAGAAGCGCAGTCGCTCCCCAAAATACTTTTCCCGTCTTTTTGTTTCCTTTTTCGGGTTTTTTACTTCCATCGTTTTTTTTTCACGCCTTTCTTCTTCTCCCCGTCACTTGCTCACCCCTGGCCACGGCGCGGCCGGCCTCGCCGCGAGCCCGGCCGCGGCGTTGAGCCTCCTCGCCAGAGGGCGGATGGCGACCGGCGCAGGCGTCGCCCCCGACAGCAGCGCCCCGCGGTCGAGCTTCCCTTTCGACGAAGGAGCATCGCCGCCGAGCGCCGCGCGCGTGAGCTTGTCGCAGGGCGCCAAAACGCCGACCCGCAGGGAGAGATCCGCCATCAAGCCCCGAGAGACCCTGTAGTCCGGGGCAGAGCCTCCTACGAAATCGAAGCCGAGGTCCGCGGAGCGGTAGAGGCGCGGCGAGAACCCTCTCCTCTTTTCGGCCGCGGTCGAAGTCCTCGCCGCCATCGGCACGGCCAGGCACAGCGACGCCCCGGCGCGCAGCCTCGCGGGGCTCCCCGACGAGAGCCTCCCCAGCTCCTCGCTCCCGAGGAACGCCAGGGTCGCGCACCGCCTCGCCCCGAGCGCGACGCCGGCGCCGATGGACGCGACGCGCAGGACCAGCGGCGCCGACCACCACCCCCGCTGCCCCGCGACCTTGGCGAGCACCAGGGCCCTGCCGGCCCCGACGGTGACGCCGGCGCCCGCCGTCGTCTCGAAGACGAAGGCGACGGCGGCGCAGGCGTCGAGGTCGTCCCTGTTGAGCGGGGGGGCGCTGGACTGGCCCGGGGTCATCGCGGGGGCGTCGATGGGGGCCGTCGTTCCTCCGCCGGAGCCCGCGGACGAGGGGCGATGGGGCGAGGAAGGTTCGCCGCCGGCGCTCGCCCGCCTAATCTCGGCATCGAGCGTCGACGCGCGGGCGAGCGCGTCCAGGAGCTCTATCGCCGCGAGAACGTCGAGCTCCAGTTGAGACGATGCCGCCATTGGAAGAGAGCGCGAGGGAAAGGGGACGGGCGAGTGTTCGGAAAGGGAAAGTAGAGGACGATTTGGTTTCAATGCTATCTCTCGACGGAAAAAAAGAAGAAAAAAGTGGGAAAAGGTCATCAGCTCTCCCCGAGAAACCCCTTGAGCTGTGCAACTCGCGCGGCGTGCCTCGCCCGTACGGCGTCGCCCGCCTCTCCCCGACGCGCCAGCTCCTCGAACACCGCCAAGGCTGCCCTGGCGTGCGCCCTCGCCTCCCTCCGCGAGAGGCACAGCGACTTCGGAGGGGACGAAGCGAGGGGAGGCGAGGCTCCGCCCTCCTCGCCGCTGGCGGCGGCGACGAGCCAGAGCGCCAGCGCCGCGTTGAGCTCGGCGAGCTCCGCGCTGCGCGCGCCCAGCGCAAACTCCCGCACCGCCGCGGCCCTCTGCAGCCGCTCCCTGGCCTCCCCGCGCATACCGCGCCTGGCCGCGAGCGCCGCCTGGTTGAACAGCGCCGAGGCGACCGCGGGGTCCTCGGGCCCCAGCAGCGCCTCCCTCGACGCGAGGACCTGCGCGTAGAGCTCCCCGGCCTCCGCGTACCTGCGGCGCGCCGCCTCGCGGTCTCCCTGGGAGGCGGCGCGGGCCCCGGCCGCGACGAGGAGGACGGCCGCGTTGTTGGCCGCGGAGGCGGCGGAGAGGGAGAGGACAGGGGGGGATAGAGGAGAGCGGCGCGCTGCTGCTGCTGCCGCTGCAGCTGCCGCTGCCCTCGCCGCGAGGGAGGCGCGGTAGCAGGCGAGGGCGTCCGCGTCGTTCCCGCGGTATCGAAGGATCCCCGCAGCCCCCTCCAGAGCCTCTGCCTCCTGCTCGAGTGCCAGCGGAGAGAAGGACGATGGAGCGGCGGAGGCCGAAGCTGAGCTGCTGCTGCTGCTGTTGCCGCCGCTGCTCGCCCGCGCCGCGGCTCTGGCGTAAAAGTCGGCTGCCGACCCGAGGTCCTGCTTGTAAAGAAGGGGAAAATCGAGAGTCTCCAAGAGGGTGAGAGTTGTTGGGTCTCTCCCCCTCCCTTGCCTGCTCGCCCTCTCACTCTTCTCTCTCTCAAAATACATGAATAAACTCACCCCTTTCACTTTGTACTCGACCCTCGCGATCCATGACACGATGCGGTGCCTGCCCCTCTCGCCGGACTCGGGCAAGGCGTCGCTGTCCCGCAGGGAACGCAAAAGGGGCTCCCTGGCCTCCTTCCAGCTCCCGCGGGAGCAGAGGGAGGCCCCCGCCGCCCAGGCGGCTCTCGCCCCGTGAGCCCGAAAGGAGCTCCCTCCTCCTCCCTCCCCTCCCGATGTGGCTGCGGCTGCTGCCGCGGCCGCCGCTGCTGCTGCTTCGACGTGTCTCGCCAGTGAGGCGTGTAAATCAAACCCGAGGAGCCCAGGCAGGAGCTTGTCGCCTCCGTCCCACAGGAGCATCGAGAGCGAGGAAAGAGCGACGGACGAGAGAATTCGTTCGCCCTCGGTGGTGCTGTTCTCTTTCGCCCTCGGGGCTTCTTGGCAGAGCCTCTTGACCAGGAGAGCAGCGGACGAGAAGAGGGATCGCTCCCTCGAGATCCAGTGGGAAGCCAGGGCGTGGCCGCCGGTGGTGGGAAGGCGAGATCCGGGGTCGGCGCTGCTGCGCTCGCCGGCGCCGCTGCCGCCTCCTCCCCCGCTCCCGCCGCGGGCGAACGCGAGGGAGGTCTCGAGGGTCGCCGCCGCCGCTCCCGCGATCCTCGCGAACGTGGCGAGAGGGGACGACGAGCCGGACGTCGAGCCGAGCTCTTCGGAGAGGTCCCGGCCGACGGAGGCCGCGAGCGAGGAGAGGGACCAGGAAGCGGCGGAGGAGGCGGGAGAGGGAGAGGGAGACGACGACGAAGGAGGAGGAGGAGGAGGAAGAAAGGCGGCAGCCGTCGCCGCCGTCGCCGCCGTCGCCGAGACCGCTTCCGCGGGGTGAGCCAGCCCGAGTGTCTGCAGCTCTCGCAGGTACTGCAAAGCCTTCCCGCAGTCGCAGTTGAAAACGACGGAGGCGGCGAAGGTAGAGAAGGTGCCCCCGCGGCCGCAGAGGAGGGCCGAAGAGAGCCTGGCGAGGCGCAGGAGCAGCGCGGGGGCGGCGCAGCGCAGGAGCAGCGACTTGAGGGCGCGCCGCGGCGAGGCGTCCCCCTCGGAGGCAGCAACACCCAGGCCTCCGTCGCCCAAGAGCGCCGAAGGCGAGGGTCCGAGGCCCGCGACGGCGCGGAGGACGCCCACGGCTCCGAAGGAGGGGGGGAGCTCGCTCCTCCCGCCGACCCCTGCCGCCGCCTCCTCCGTGCCCGCCGCCGTCGCCGCCGTCTCCCGCAGGAAGAGCCGCGCCTCAGCCCCCGAGAGCGGGCCGACGACGACGCTCGCGTCGAACGCGACGTCCCCCGGAGCTCCGAGGGCGACGATCGAGAGCCCCGGCGCGGCGCTGAGGAGCTCCAGTAGCGCGGAGACCAGCCCGCGCCGCCCGCGCCGCCGTGCGCCCGCGCCCAGCCTGACGACGAGCCCGGCGGTCCGCCTCGGGGCGCGCCCGCCCCCGCCCGCGCCCGCGCCCGCGCCCGCGCCGCCCGCCACCGGGGCCTCCCCTCCGAAGAGGAGGCGCGCTCTGAGGAGCACCCGGTCCCTGTCCGGAGTGCCGGGGACCGCGGAGCCCCCGAGCGCGGCCAGGAGGGCGCGGAAGGCGGCGTCGGTGGCGGCCTCGACGTCGCCGTCGACGGTGTCGCCGCCGGTGGCGGAGTGGGGAGAAAGAGAAGCAGAAGAAGAAGAAGAAGAAGAAGCATACGAAGAAGAAGAAGAAGAAGAAGAAGAAGAAGAAGAAGAAGAAGAAGAAGAAGAAGCAGAAGAAAAAGAAGAAGAAGCAGAAGAGGAAGAAGTGTCGTCCTCTTCCACCTCCTCTTCGAGCCCGCGCGCGTCCAGCCAGTAGGCACTGTCCCACGAGGTGCTGACGGAGAATTCGCCGCCGCCCCCCTCGCCCTCGCCCCGTGCCCTCCGCAGGAAGGCGCGGGCCGCCGCGGCCGCGACCGCGCCCTTCCCGCCTCCGCCTCCCCCCTCCGAGGAGAGGGAGACGAGGCGCGCCCCGGAAGACAGCGCCGCGTCGATTTCGCGAATGGCCTCCTCCTGCGAGGGAAGAGGGACGAAGCGCGGGGAGGGAGCCGGGGGCAGTGAGGCGTCGGGGCGGTGGCGGAGGAGGCCGCGTTCCGGGAAAAGGGGCGAGGGAGCGCAGGCGGTGTCGCCTGCGCCCCCCCCCTCGCGCGCCTCGACGTCGGCGAGCAGCGCCGCCAGCGCCGCCCGCAGCGGCTGCTGCCTCCCTCCCCGCCCGCGAGACGGCGCCAGCGCGGCGTCGAGCTCTACGGCCGCGACGAGGCACCCGGCGCCGACGCACCGGAGACCGCAGACCTCGGTCTGGACCCTCTCCCTCGCCGCGAGCGACGCCGCGAGCCGCACGAGGGGCGCGGCGCGGTCAACGTCGAAGCCAGAACCGCTCCCTTCGCCTTCTCCCTCCTCCTCCTCCCCCTCCACCTCATCTTCGTCGTCCGCGAACGTCGCCTCCCAGAGCTTACGCCAAGGTGCGCGATCCCCGAAGCCCGCGGAGCACCAGGTGGATCGGAGACCGGCGTGGCGGAGGCAGGAGGCGGCGGCGAGGGCGAGGGAGGGGCGGTGAAGAAGAGGCGGGAGGGGAGCGGAGGCGGGGGCGAGCTCGTCGCTCCCGCCAAAGGAGGGAGACATCTCCTTCCTGATCGAAGGGAGGGGGGGG
>Ga0315289_10001679_pt1 | contig 34324 bp, 66 predicted proteins | sample YL17G11_40_MG_FD_203452 | JGI IMG/M metagenome (GOLD analysis project Ga0315289, IMG submission 203452) | Sediment microbial communities from Yellowstone Lake, YNP, Wyoming, USA - YL17G11_40 | ecosystem: Environmental > Aquatic > Freshwater > Lake > Sediment | place: USA: Wyoming | collected...
GATATAAAGTCAGTTGCGACTCGTGGAACAGGTACTTGGAGTCTTTCTGGCAAAGGAGGGATTAGTGGTTCTGCTAGCTGGGTAGACCCTCCCGACCCAGCAACCCCTTCTGGGTATCATAAGGTAGGTGAATTTATTTCTCAGGGTAGTTTTTCTGTAACTTTAGGTCTGTTTACCACAATTGATTTGGGTTCAATTAATGCGACAAACCCTCATCCTACTTTTTCTTATCAGGGGCAGAATTTTGGTATTCTACAGAGATATTTTTATAATGTCGAAACGGGAGCATGTTTGTTCGACAATCCAACATATACGCCTCAACGAATTATCAATGGATGGTTTCAAATAAGTACCTCTATGAACGGGGCATGTTCAAATGGAGGGTCGTTTTCAATATCGCCGTTTACATGCGGACTTTCTTTTACGCAAAAACCATGGAATACATTTGCTTGTTATACTACTTAACGGAGCTGATTCAATGAGTCGTGATATTCCTAATCCTATTTTAACTCCAGAAATAATCGCATCTACCGAAACTGTAGTCTTCTCTAAAACATTAATTAAGGAAATCTCAACTTCTGCTCAATATTTGCAATATACTAGAGTTGCTATTCTTGGAGAAATAGTTGAACAGACTGAGTTGGAAAATTTTTACATATTTGGAAAAGAATTCATTGGGCAAGAAACTGAATTAGCTAATTATTCTATAAGTTTTAAACAATTAGAAACAAATAAATATCAATTGACAATTAATTATTCTCTTTATGCTATGTTAGAAACTAAAAAAACTCAAGCTATAGAATTAACTTTTATTGTTTCATATATTAACGAGCGTGGACATAATGAAATACGAAAATACAAAGCATAAATTACGTACTGCATTTACCAAAGCTCAAACTAATACTGATAGTATTACGAAATTTGAGACACAGAATACTACGACTAAAAATGCCTTAAAAGCTCTAAATATTCCAGTTTTTAATTTTAATCATATTCACGATTTTTCTTCGGAGTGGATGGACAATGAAATTGACAATGTACCTGTTATAAAAGAAATTATATGGGATAATGAAACTAGCTGGACAGGGACTTTTGTATTTGATTCTACATATATAGCGCATAAAACTTTAAGATTAGAAATTGATAATGTTCCAGAGAAATTTCTCCCGTTTATTGATTATAAATTAGTTATCGAGTCAAAATCAGATACTGAGTGGACAGATAATTATTATACATCTTCTATGTTACAGAAATTATCAGAAAATGATGGAATTTATAATGTAGTTTTAATAGTTGGGATGAGTACAGGAATTATGCAAGACGAAGCGTCTTTTAGAGTGAAGTTATTGTTAAAGATTAGAAATCCTCAAATCTTTCGTTAAAGCAAAGTAAATTTAGGGCCGTTTTTCGCTAAATAGACTCCTTCTTTCCACCCTGTAGTTTTCTTGTAATCATCTAGCGGTCTAGGCTCACAATAAATCTTCATATTAAGCAAATCGAACACGATGGCTACTATAGCATCGTGTTTTTTTGCTAATAAGACTACCTTAGACATGACTTGCTGTCCAGTAAGCACATTACACGAATACTCGACCAAATGATTGTAGGCAGAGTATCCTTCAACAATAACGTATCTATCCCACAGTTCATAGTCAATTGAGATAATTAGCTTCTGCGACATCTCATTCCATTGACTGTTTTGTAAGTCTTTACCCCCTTCAAAAGTCGTAGTATCTTCAAAAGTAATAGTGTACATATTAGCTCCTTAGCTTATTTTTAATAGACTCTCGAATCTCATCTTGATTGTACTTCTCATTGTTCAATAAAGTGAACATATGTTCAAAACTTATTCGTTCAAAACAATTGATATTACTATTCAGACTAACATTATATATCTTCAATTCTGAGTCTATAAAGCATTTAAAGTAAGTCTCTGGACTATGATTTTCATAGTAACTAACCCATCCGACGCCTCTATGCTTAATATCTGAATAGTAATGCGTCTTAATATCGGTATTCCCACTGTAATTGTGCTTGTCTACTTCAGTAGGATTTCGTCTATTCCAATCATAACCCAGTAAGAATAAATTACCCTTAAAATTCATTAGATAAGTTGCTACAGTAATGGCAAAGATACCCGTTAATGACCCATTATAAAACCCCTTAAGTTTAGCTTTCTCGCGCTGATATTCGCTCGAACTCTTTAGAAGAATCGTATTAGGGAGTTTATGTTTAGTCAATTCAGCATCTTCTTTACCTATAATAAGAGCTTCTTGCTTTAATTCTTCGTAAATATCGGGATTTTGCGTTGTATTGGATGACTTATAGAATAGTTTATCCATAAAGCAAAGATATGTATGAGGAAAATACTTATACGAGTAATTCAAAGCGACAACGAACTTGTCTTGTAGCTTTTCTTTCAAGCCTAGAGCAAGCCCTTCGTTAATTGAATTACCCCCGCCAATAATTATTACTTCTGACACCATTTGCAACCCTTTCTTCGTTTGAAATTCTTATTAGGAAGTATTCTTTTACAGTAGGAGCACTTAAATTCTTTGATTTGTGTCATCGTCTATTTTCCTTATTTCCCAGTATTTTCGTGTAATTACAGTATCATCTGCTAATTGAATTTCCACATCTTCTTCCCAAAAATTTTTCACTATTCCTTCTTGTATTTGTTCCTGATGTTTAACTAAAACTCGTTTTCCGATATACATAGAATCCTTTCTTTATTCAATCATTAGTTGTACTCTGCTATCTTTTTGAATAAGATTGGTAATAAATTCTTTCTCAATATCTCCACAATGCCAAGTTTGCTTTAAATTATGATACCACGTGCCTGATTTAAAGAAATCGAATCCATAAATTGTTAATGTTTTAAAATTAATGTAATTTAATAAGAAATAAATTGCTATACATCCCGTTGATGGTAAAGTAGTTAAGATAAATTGCACTTTCTGCCAATCTTTGACCGGATTTTGAATAGCGTTGTTTCTTACCCATTCGCTCTGCAATTCGATACTTTCGGTTGTCCAAATTACGAATTGAGGATGAAATTCTCTTTTAATGTCGCTTCCTTCTATGCGTGTAGCTAAAAACAAAACATCGGTTCGAGACCCTATAAATCGCTCGCGTCCTTTAGGATAGCCCTTGTTAATTCGACATACAATATCATACGAATCTATATTTTTTTCAGTAATCAGAATAGACTTTCCATTACCTAACAAACAAATATTCTTATTTTCTAAATAACTTTGAATGTCGTTTAACATTTTTTATTCCGGTATTTTCGTGATGCTTGATTATGGGCGATAATTATACTTTCAGTAATCGATTCTGTATTTCTTAAAATTCTGCAATATGTTCTAGGTAATTTATAAATTTTTATATGAGGATATTGAAGTAGTAAATTTTCTAATACTTTCTGCTCAACTTCATTAGATTTTTTTGTTCTTTCATTCCAATCAAATACAAGTTTTTTTGTATGTTCATTGTTTCTAATAAAAAGAGTACCACTTAGTAATTCAAATTTCTTTTGATTATGTTGATTCTTCCAAAATTCAAACCAATCTAAATAATGAACTCCAATATCATAAGAATCTTCAATGTCAAAAAATAACTGAGGATACTGGCAAACTTGAGCATCTGCATCTAAAAAGACTAAATCAGTTTTAACTTCGTTTAATGTATCTAAAATAAATTGTGGTTTATATTTAATATTCTCTCCCCAAGTATTTCGACTTGGGTATTCTTTTAATAGATAAGTTAAATGAAATTTTTGTAAAGAAGGTACTAAATAAGTATTTATTACTTGTTCATAGACTCCTTCAGTATAATAAGAAATAAAAGTTATATTATTCATTGAGTGCTCTTTCAAATTTTCGAGGAGTCCATTGCCAACCATGAAATAGCCAATAATAGTGAGTTGAATCGAATCTATTTTTTTCGAGGCTTTTCCAGGGTTCGTTTCCTATTAACTTAATATTAAAAGAGTTACAAATAGATTCTGTATCGTCATTCCATGCTATAAAAGGAGGAAGAAACAATTTAGTATTCAGTAGATTACAAGACGTAAGTATAGAAAATTTCTGAGTTTCGTAACTCATCTGCCTATGAGCAAAATGAAACAATCCATGAGATACGATAGTTTCTAAATTAAATAAGTATTGTCTATTAAAAATTAAATCTACATCATAGTAATATTTCGTATTATAGATATTTTTCATTGAAGCATAGGGAGAACCAAAAGAATTTGATTTCCCAAATATAGAAATGCAAGAATAGATTTGAGCATCTGGGAATTTAGCTTTGATAATAGAATAGATTTTGAATGTCTCTGCTAAATTCGAGTTAGGATTAACATCATCATTTCTAAAAATAATATTTGGCATAGTTATTTCCTAAATGGGCACGATTGATATAATCTTTGTAAATCAATCTCAATCTTAGAATCGGTAAAATGCTTTAAAAGTTGTTGAATTGTAGTACTATTAGTAATTGTTATAGGAGTGGATTCTTTTCTATTAACAGCAGAAAAGTAATCTAAAAATTTAAACCCATTACCAAGAACTTTATCAGAGAATTTAATCCATAAAGAAGGAATATGATAGGCATCTGCTACAATTAACCCATGTAATGCGCTAGAAGCTATTCTTTCGCAACTTAGCATCTGAGTAATGACTTGCTCGTATCCTGCTAAAATATCAATCTCTAGCACATCAGGATGCTTAAAATGACTTAGATTTTCGTTATTATGGTCAATATAATGAGCAATAATACCTAATTTATACTGTTTTTTGACACTAGGATTGTAGAAGCGAGGATAGAATAGAGCCGGGTCTCCATAGACTTCTGGGCAAGATATGCCAAGTTCTAATAGTCTATTTCGACTTAATTTACCTCTGACGGCATAGATTTGCTTGGGTTTCGCTTTTACCTTGTCATTTCGATACATAAATCCACTTCCCCATACGATATTATTTTCTCTAGCAAATTGCAAAAGACTTCCGCACATCATATAAGAAGATTCTGTAGATGTCCACGTAACTAAATTCACAGGCTCTTTAGTTATAGCAACTCCTAAGAATTCGTTAGTTGGTCTATCTCCTAGATTCGAATGTAAAGAACATTTTATCGTAATCATAGCCATCTCTGCAATTGACTGTCTATTAGACGTGCTACTTCATTCATCGGCGTACATTTTTTATACATAAAATTTAATACATTCTTATTAATAGGTTTATTAAGCAGATTAATTAATTCTCCAGAAGTAGAAAACTGTCCAATATCGAATTTCGCTGTAATATCGTCTGCACACATGAACTTTCTAGGAGCAAAAACTCGTATTCCACGCAAGAGCATATCAAAAATGCTAAAGTTATAACTTCCTTTATGAGTTACAATGAAATTTTCAAAAGTTTTAGTTTTGTCAAGATAGTCTATAAAATTAGTAGCGTAGATAGGAGTAATATAAGAGGGTAAGTTTTTTAAATGTATATCGGCCCATGAATTTTTAGGAATTGAAATTAAACTATAAATTTTATAAGTTGTTTGTATTTTATCTAACCATTCCCAGAGTCGTCTTGACCATTCCATTGAACTATCGTTTGCAATAAATCTCTCATAATAAATGTGGTCTAATAAAATAGTATTGTGCTGTTTAGGTACAGTTGTATAAAATTCTGGACTGTATGGATGAGAAATAAGAGTATCTACTCGCTTCCATTCTTTTAGAGGAGGTCGAAATACAAAACTTAAATCACAATATCTTTGAGCTACTTCTAAAAAGGAAATAAATTTATTACATTTAGTTTTTAATTCTATATAATTCTCTTTCGTAAAGAAGTGGGTATAGTTTATCCCGATAATAAAGTCAACATTTGGTATCTTTTCATAATCATATTGAGCACAAGTTAAAGAATTATAATGCTTTTGAGGATTGATTATATTTCCTCTATGCAATGTAACATGAGGCAATTTCTTAAAAGCAGTTTCCAGCCCATAAGTGAGCATAGAAAAACAATGATTAATGTCTTCTATTTTTTGTACAGGATACCCCAAAATTAATAACTTATATGGCTTTAGCATGTTTGAATTAGCTTCAATAAAGTCTTGAGAGTTTTTTTATTAAATTTGCATCCTATTTCAGATAGAAATATCCAAATAGAAACGAATATCCCTGCAAGAAATCCCATTACTAGATAGAAGATGTTAGTCATGTTTACGCTGCCAATCGGCAAGAGCTTGAAAGATTTCGTTAATAGTTACTGGCTGATAATTCCAATTCTCTACACTAAGATTAACAATCGTAGATTTCTTTTCTAGTTTTTGAAATTGCCATTTCTCATGCACATGACCACAAAAATTAAGATTAAATTCTTCTTTAGCGAACTTAGGATTATGCGTCATATAAATACGCTTCCCACCGAAGTCAATAACAATGCTTTCTACAATAGATTTCTGCTTATTATTACCATCGTGATTGCCCTTTAAAAAGATGATATTACCATGCAGCTTCTCTCGATAATGAAGAAACGCATCTTTCGGTGCGTTCGGTGCTTCAGAACTCTTACTGAGACAGAAATCTCCAAGATGAAAGATAGTATCTTCCTCATTAACTCTTTCGTTCCACTTCTTAATCATAAACTTATCCATCTCATCTACTGACTTAAATGGTCTCTTACAATACTCAATAATGTTTGCGTGTCCGAAGTGAGTATCGCTAACGAAGTAGTACATATTATTTTGCCTTCTTTTTGCGAGAGGGTTTATTTTGAATTTTAATCGCTGGTCGTTCGATAATCTTTACTTCGTCTACAATTCCTTTCGCTAAACATTCTTCTGCGTTCAACCAAAGTTCTCCTCGAAGCATCTTCTGAAATTCTTCATCTGTGAGCCTTGTTTTCTGTTTAAATACTCCTGTTAAATCGGTCTCTAACTTATCGAGATAGTTTCCTCTATCTTTAATTGTCTGTGGTGTCCCTCCCACGATGTCCTGCATGGGATGCCCCATCCAGTATGAGTTAGGGAAAATCAATCGATAATCTGCTACAACTGAAATCAATCCAGCCATAGAGCACGCTTCTCCATTAATAATAGTAATGACTGGAGCAGGGCAGGTCTGAATCGTATTCATAATAGCAATACCATCTGAAACACTTCCTCCCGGAGAATTAATTTCTATGCAAATAGGCTTCTTATTCTTAATACACATCGCAATAATCTTTGTATTAACTTCACGTGTCAGAATGGGCTCGAGTTCATCATAAATCATAATGTATCGAGCTTCTGCCAACACCAATTCAAAAGGACTGAATTGAGGAAGTTCTATTTCAAAATCATCTTTACTTTTCATAGTCATTTACTCCTCCTTTATCTGTAATCGATTTAAAATCGGCAAACTAACAAAAGCTGATAATGATGCTACAATAATAATACACTTCAATCCCAAAATAGGAAATAACCAAGCCCCTGCAAGTGTAGATAGAGTTCCTGATAAATTCGATACTGAACATAGTAATGCAAATGATGTAGCTTCTTTCCCCGGTAAAGTAGATTTGGCCATGAATGTCATCATGTTTAAAAATATAAACATTCCTAAGATGCCAAAGATGAAGCTATAGATAATCGCAGATACCGGAGTAAAATATAAGTAGGCTAGATTCGTAAGTCCAACAATGAACACACTCCAGAACAGACATTTCTTTACATTTATTCTCTTACTGAATTTAAAGTATACAATCGCTCCTAGAATACTTAGTCCAGAACTAAGAGCTCCAATCCCTCCCATAAAAGTACCTGACCACTTAAACGTATCTCTTTCAATAAACATTAGAGGGGTTCCAAATCCCGGAGCGAAATTATAGACAAGAATAAATAAGCACCCTAATAGAAATTGCTTATTCGTAAACAATTCTTTGTATGAACAAATCGTTTCTACTATATGAACTTTCTTTTCTACCTTTCGCAATCTAAAGGACTTACAAATCTTCTCTTGCCCCGGACATTCTAATGCAAAATGGCACTCACAGCATGTTCTATTCTTTGATACAGTTGTTCTATATTTTAGTACAATCGCAATAATGAGAAGATAAATAGGAATCAAGCACAGATACCCAACTTTATAATTAAAATGGTCTGCTATATATCCTCCGATTAAACCCACTATAATACTGGCAATCGTAATCGAAGTCCATTGAATAGCCTGAATTCTATCACACTCATCATTTTCTTTTCCAGAGACACACATAATACCATCAACTGACGTATCGCGCATAGCTGCTGTCCAGCTTCCTATAGCTGACATTAATATCAACATCCCTAAAGGAAGAATAGGAGATAACCCAAAGTATAAAGAAATCAATATACTACCAACTAATGAGATAAGTATCCATCTCTTTTGAGTAAAATAATTATCTGCTAAATAACCCCATATAGGCTTGATTAACCATGCTAATCCCGTAACACTAGAGATATACATGATTTTGTCAGCAGAGAAGCCTAACTTCTCTTTCAAATAAAAGAACAAGGCTAGCCCCGGCAAACCTTCTATTCCTTGCGTGAAATAGATTGCAGAACTAAGAGCAAATATCCAGAACATCTTATTTTCTGTCTTCATCTAACTCCTCTGGGATAACATAACCACGCTTTTTAATAGCATCAAAATGAGGTTTCGTTACTTCTGTACCGCCTACAGAGTAATGAAATGAATCTGCAATATCTTTACAGCATTGGCCCTTTTTATATTGCATTAGATTCGACAACCGCTATTTTCTTCTTTCTACCGCCTCTTGCACCGTAATATCTGGCAGAATAACAGGTCAAAATCTTCATAATATCCTCTGCCAATTCTTCCTCATATTTCCGCTCTTTGGTATCCATAATTTCGACCTTGACACCAAACCGACTTTTGCGACAAAAGTAACCTCGTTAATATCAGTATTATCAAGTAGTTGCGATAGTAATGCTTTGATGTTCTTACGCCTCCTGGCATAGTCAATAAGCTCTCCGAAATTGATTCTATATAAGGAATATACCTCGCAAAATTCTTTATGCAAATTTACTTCTTTCTCTTTACAAAGTGTACATATTTTCATTTTTATACCTTATCGGGTGTATAGCAATGTTATAATTAGTATAAAGTAGCGTAAATACTCTTCTACTGTAGCTCTATTAATTTTTAATACCCTATCGGGTAGATATTTATGCAAAAGCCCATAAGAAATTGCAAGTACAAAGCATCTAATTACTACTGACATAACATGCGCTCCACAGAAAATTGCAGGAAGATACGCACATCCAAGCATAAATCCATAGAACCAAAAGTTTCCTTTGTCTCCAAATAAGAAATCCCAGTAAATACTCAAGAATCCCCACGAAGCACCAAACACTAACACATAAGCTAACCAATGATTGACTTGAAATCCATACGTCAATAACAATACTCCTAACGTAATAATAGAGCATCCGAAATCTCTTGCTTTCGAGTCAGTAATCACATCGTACCAATGACCGTCTTTAGCACGTCCGCCCAAACGCCCAAGAAACCCAGATACAATCGCTAACAAAATAATATCGAGATATAACATTAAAAGACCCCTTTCTTGAATAAATAAATCGCGTAAGGAATACAAAGTATATTAAGAATCATCAGAATTTTAAAGCAAATCGTATTGATTTTCTTCATTAGAGCATAGCCCTTTTTCTTCCCATATTTGTTTTCTAGCAATACCAGAAATGGATAACTACCATCTAATGCAGGAATAGGAATTAAATTCGTAATACCTAACACAATGCTTAACAAACTGAATTGAAATAGAAAGAAACTCCAATAAATACTATATTGCATGACTAATGGATATAAACAATACCCTACGATACCCATGACAATGTTAATAAAGCACCCGGCTACAGCAATCAATAATTTGCTAGTATAGGGTAGATTAGTAAAAGCATATTTACTTCTACTATACTCTAATTCTGACTTGAGTTTGTTATATCCTCCCAAAGGAAGCCAAGCGAGTTGATATATTGTGCCCTTATATTTAAACTTAAAAATAGCTTTCCCAAATCCGATTGAGAAGACTTCTACATTACATTTGACCGCTTTAGCCGCAAGCAAATGAGCTAATTCGTGAAACAAGATACATAGATAGAGCGAAATTAAAATGATGTACATTATTTTCTCCTATTGACATCTCGATGCTTACGGTCATAAATTGTTATTCCTAAAAGATGGTCGGTCTCATGCTGTACAACAAATGCTTTCAAATCATCAAATAATGCAGTTGTCTTTTTTAGATTCTCATCTTCATAATTCAAGACAATTAAATTACATCTATCCGTGTTAATTCTTACACCAGGAAAGCTCAAACATCCTTCATCTTTATTAATAAGTTTCTGACTTTTTTCAGAAATAATAGGATTCGCTATGACTAATTCTAAATATTTCATTTCTTTAGTTTGCTCATTATATTCTTTAGGAATTTTACAGTAACATATTTGCTTAAAGATGCCAATTTGCGGGGCAGCTAAAGCATATCCATGTTTTAGAGCTTCGAGAGTATCTTTGAGGTCTTGCACGATTGATTTTATATCATCGTCTTTTGTAACTAACTCACTCTTTTGTTTTAATACTTTCGAGTCAGTAATAATCGATTTAATCATTCTGTCTCCTTAGTCGCTTGTATCGTAGCCAATTACTACACCACAAATCTCACATTTGTCTTCATGCCAACCAGATTGAAAATTAGCAGGTCGTTTTTGTACTACAAATTGATGTTCTCCGTCTTTTGTAGTGCACGCGGGCACTTTATCGCCTTCATTTAGAATGTACATTAATAAGCTCCTAATAGATAGAAAGCAGTTCCTATAATCATCGCCCAGAAATAACTAACAGGAATACATCCAATCCATCTGCGATGCCAAAAGATGCGTCCTTTTCTAAAGTTGCGTACTCCAAAATAATCGTTCTCCACAAACCACAGATAATCTTCTGCAATAAAGAACCAGAAGAACAAGCCAATCAGAATAAACTCTTTATCTAATGTCCATGAAGTAAATAAAAATGCTCCATGAAACATAAATGCAAAAAGAATCACTAACCAAAAATGGTATCCAGTAAGGTCTTTTCCCAGCACTAAGCGCGTAACACAATTATCTATTCTCCAGCAAGGAAGACGAAGTGCCCACCCGGCTTTACGCCCTTCAGTCATTAATTCGAGCTTTGCTAAGAGTGCAGCTAAGATTAAGAGATAAATGATTATGAACAACATAATTCTTTATTAACTCCTTTCACTATCTTCTGCCACTCATAGGGAGCTATCCAATTACTTTTAATCGCTGACACAATACATTCTATAACTCGCTCTACATTACAATGACTTTTTTCTATGGGAGTATATGACGTTTTTCGAGGTCTTTTTTTATGAGTATGGGGCATTAAGACATCTCCTCATAACAATTAATACACATTCTTGGGTCTGTAAGATAGAGTCCACATTCATCGCATGACGAAGCTGGCGATTTCTTATCCTCTTTAATACGCTCTTTTGAATTAATTTCCCATACTTGCCGAATCTTCTTGTAAGACGACTTCTCTTTCTTATCCGACATTACTTTCTCCTGCTGTTCGTACTACATTAATGTAACTCACATCCGTAATCTCTTTGTCTATATCTTGTTTTATCATAAAAATCTGATAAGAAGTTTGCTTCAAAATATCAATCAATTTATGTATATTTTCGAGCATCAAACTATTGACAGAATCATCAATCATAATGATACCGTCGTTAATCCCATTCTGCATGAGAATAGCAATCTTAAAGACGATATTAAGAAATACTTGCTGCCCTTCTGATAAACTTTCATACTTCATTTCTTGTGCTTCATTCTTAATCATTAAGAATTGCTTATCCGCAGTAAACGTAACGCTCATATTCATTGGTTCTAACAGATTGTTTATAATCAATGTAAGATTATCTAACCAATTCTGAATATACCAACCTGAAAAAGTATCTAGCACTTTAATTGCATCTGCATATAGAGCCACATCTGCTTTCGTATATTTATAGGCTGAGAATTTCTTTGCTTCATTTAATTTCATAAGACATGCTTGTACTTTTCTTTCCCGATGCGTTAATTCTTCTAAGACTTTATTAAAATATGCTAGAGCATCGACTTCTACTTGTCTTTGAACTCGCAAGTCTTTGACTTCGTTTTCTAATATGTCAATTTCTTTAGTTACAGCTACGTTATGCGACATATCAGAATCTTTTAAAGCAGTAGAAATCTTTTCGCATTTCGATTTAAGAATAGGACAAATTCCTTCTTTCGCTTTCTTCATCTCACTTTGCTTATAATATTGAATTTGAACTTTAGCATCTATATCTGCTTCAAGTTCATTACAAATAGTTTGCTGCGTTTTCTTCTGTACTTCAAAGTTCATTTGCTCTGCTTTAATAGTCTCCAGACCACTCATCAAAGTCGCCACTCGTTTTTCTGAAATATAAAAATGATAGAGTTTCTTATCTACATTATACGTTTCTCTCTCTAATTTCTTAGCGAGCAAATTCTGTCGCATCGTTGTTGTTGAATCATCAAGAAACGTCATCAATTCTTTACGAAGAGACACAATTCCTAAGTCTAATAAATTAATCGATTGTTTATTTAATAATCTATATTTCTTAAAGAAATTAAAATCATTAATCTGCTTATCTATCCACTGTTGCTTTAAAGTAAGTGTATTATACTGAATTTCTTTATTTGATTGAAATATCTGCAATTCAGTGGGTACTTTTCTAACAATATTAAAATCAGAGGTTTCTAATTTGACTGTAGCTTCTTTATTTCCGAAACTTATCAAATCTGTTAAGTTATTGTTACCCCCATTACCATACAAAGCATAGAGAATCGCTTGCAGTATGGTAGACTTCCCTGCTCCATTGACTCCAGTAATTATATTGATTTTACTGAAAGTAATATCAGCAGTTCTAAAAAGTTTAAAATTCTTTAATTCGAGTCTATTTATTTTCATCTTTTCCCTTATCATCATTCTCAATAGTCTTCTTAAAAGAAACTCCACCAGCAGTATGATAAATTACTATGCCTTCTGGATTCATAAAATTCGGAACTGCTACACTGCCATGAGCTTTTAACCATTCCAATAAACAATCTATTTTTTCCGTATTAAATTCTAATTTACCAAGAATAGGAACTACATAACAACATTTTGGTCTGACTGAATCGTCTGACCATCTACTAACATTAAATAAAGAGAACCTCTTCTCTTCTACTCCATATCCTCTTTGAATTCCCTTACCCCACCATTCTCCATAATGATGACCTTTTCCTAATTTAAGTAATTCGGTTTGATTCTCTTTGACCCAAGCAGCAAAGCCATGATTGTTTTCCATCTTATCGGGCTCAACACTTCCCCACAACCAACGATTTCTACTACCTGCAAAGATATTATTTTGCTCATCAATATAAATGAGCCCATTAGTTCCATCGATTTTTTCCGTAATAATAATTTCTCTACTTAATCGAGCTATTTTTCTGAAACCTTGAAATTCAGGAAAGTCGCTCATGTTAGTTCCTCCAATAATACATCTCGAATCTTTGCATCTACTTTATTCTTTTCAAGCCAAGAAGTAAGATTTTCTTTTAATGATATGGTTTCATTTTTCGCGCTAGCTAACGCTAAATCTGAAAGCACGAATTCCTTCTTTTCAGTATAAAGTACGAACTTTTTCTTGTACTGTTCTGCTACTGCAAGATATTCTACCCAAAGCGCATAATTTCGAAAAATAAGACGAATCTTGATTTTAGCTGATAATTTGTCTAAAGAGTCGCATAGAGCTTGAATTGTATCATAAAAAACGCTGTTTTGCGCTCTAGATTGAGCTTTTGAAGCGGAAACGTCTACTATCACGTCCATCATGGGAATGGTAGTCTTGAGCGTCAAAAAGCTCCAATTCTGCTTTTGCTCTTTATAATCGTTACATATAGCAATTTGCTTCTTTAATGTCTTATCTTCTCCGAAATCGACATATCTACAGCTACCTAATTGCATAATATTCGCACCGATTTGCTCTGGATTGTGCCCGTGTCCTAAGAGCACAAAAGGATATTGCTTTAGTGTATTCTTATCTACAGTACCTCCATAATTCTTGGTAGATTGACTCACAATGAAGTGCCCACAAAATAAAAATCCGTCATCAATATAAGATTTGACAACGGTTACTGTTTCTCTTAATAATCCAAAATGATTAAGTACAGAATCGTGTTGAGTAGTAGATTCGTGAGAATTTGCTGCAAGAACTACAATAGGGAGATTAAGACGAGTTACAAAAGATGCAAAAATATCAAGCTCTTCTGAACTGGGATTTACTTTATCAAAAGTATCTCCCAAATCAAAAACTTTTGTGATATTATGTACTGTACATAACGTAATAATTTCTTCTAAGATGTCTTTACATTCAGCAATAGAATTTTGGGCTAAATGTAAATCTGAGAAGAACAGATAATTATTCATTTTTACTCCTTACCATTTACCAATATCTCCAAGAGAACGAAAGACAATCTTGTCTCCGTATGTATCATCCCACTTAATCTTTCTTATTTTCTTCGTCTTTTTGCTTGCTCTTTTTTTCATTTTTTATGTCCTTACAAGGTAGATAAGATATGTTCCAAATGTCATCTGATAATAGAGATAAATTCTGTCTACGTAATTTAAAAATCTCATCAAAGATGCGCTTGCAAGTAGAACAAATCTTTTTGCTTTCTTTTCTGACATGGTCTACATAATCATTGTATTCTTTCATTGAATCGCCACTGTAGTTTCCATAATTATCGATATTACGGTCAATAAAAGGAAATGCAATATACAATGTATAAATTTCACTGTCTTTCATTATCGAATCGCATAAATCACAATATTCTACTTGCATATTCGCTCCTTCTTATAAATGCTTTTTAGTTCTGTCATTCTGTAGCGAATTAATAAAATAAACTAATAGATTCGGCCTTTTAATGACTTTTCTAATTCGTCTTGGATATGTTTGATAGGGATAGTATTTATATAAAGTTATCCAATAATCTCCTACAAAAATAATACAAAGTACACAAGATAAAACCATATAAGGGTCAAAATTTTTAAAGATAAAATAGCCTAACATAAATACATCTACTCCCAATGCCAAATTGCCAAAATCTCTCGAATGACCTTCTCCTGTTTTAGCCCTACGGATAGCGTTACTTAATTTATGATATTTAAATCCATCATAAAATCGAGCAATGATAATTCCCCATCCCCAAAATCCTGCATGTGTGAGAAAAGAGATAAATTCTTTATACATATTGGTTTAAGGTAGCAAATCTAGTTGATTTTCTAAATTTATCTATCTGTAATTTCCGATGTTTTAATTTTATATATGGTTCCATTCTCTCAATTAAAGCCAATATTTCTCCGCAATTAAAAAGATTCCATGTAAAATTCTGCTTAGTATTTGAATGTTTTTTTGCAGTTCCAAATCCGAATGTAGCCTTAATATATTTCATTATTGAATAATCTTTTTGAGAAATCGTTAAACAATAATATCTGCCATGAGAAATCAAACATCCTTCTCCTTCCCAAAAGCCAGTAAACCAAATTAAAAATTCAATCGGAATTTCTTTTAATCTAGTTTGAATTTTCAGATATTTATCTTTTGACCTATCTGCATACGCATGTAATAAACTACAATATTTTTGCAAACGAACTTTTGTTTTGAATTGCTTATGACATAATTTACAGATATTAATCATTTATTTCCTCTAATTTTTCTTCTTCCCATTCGATTCTCCAATTACCGAAGCAATCTTGTTTCAGAGATGATAATAAAGCCCATAGAGAATTATCTATCTCATGGAAAATTATTTCTTTACAATCATTGGGAATTTTATATTTTTTCATGTCTTGGGCAGAGGCGAGTTTCCTCAACCTCTGCGTTATGTTACTTAACTTCTGGTTTCTTTTCAGCACGCGCTGCTTTAATGCGTGTCTTGTCCTCATCCGTCAAAAGTTGATTACTTCTAATAGTCGCCAATACCTTAACGAGAACTTTAGCCACCTTCACCAACATGCGACTAGCTTCATCCGTAGCTTCTTTTTCTAACTTCTCCAAATCATCCAAAGCTGCTTCTCTAGTAATCATTAAATTTGTCCTCCTTTCAACTTTAGTTGTTACTTGCTGAGATACTGTCCTACGAAGTACATCGCTGCTCCCACTCCCAATAGAATTACTGGAACTGGGTGCTGTGCTACGAACACTATTGCCGTTATCGCTCCGACCGCTATCCCGCCGTATCGGATATACTGCCCGATTTGCTGCGTCTCCATTTGCTGCCTCCTTGGTTATATTCTTAAATTTGTCTTCTAAATCTTGCTGCCAATCATTCATCTGTATTCTCCGTCCAATCATACGTTACCCCTTCAGACGAAGTGGTAGTAATTAATTTCTTTCCATCAGTTTCAGTTATTTCTTCTATCATTTTATTAGTGTCTTTCCAAAACTTTATTGATTTCTCTGTTTCATAATTAAAAGTTAATACAAATGCAATACCTAAAACAACTACAGTAATTGACGCACATCCCGTCATTCGTTCCCAATCCATTTCAAATTTCAAGAAATCAAACGTAATCCAATTCCAATGATGCACGTTAATAAACTGACTCAATTCTTCATAGACCGTAATATTGAAGAAAGCAGTCTCAAGAGTTATGGAGTTTGCAGCATCTTTAGTAATTTTCATTTCGTCTCCTTTAGTCCAGCAAAAGCTAGCAAAAGTGCGTCAGAAATATTATCATCAGTAATAGTTTCTTCTACTACATTGCCAATCCACTTCATAATCTCTTTCTTCTTATCTTTCGGTTTAGTACCTCTTGGTAAACTAGATTCAAATCCTACCATTTTACGAGCTGTAGTAGGGAAGATAATTTTAATATCTTCAAATTTGTTACATAACTTAGCATACAGAATCCCCTGCAAAGCTCTAAGGAACCCGAAGGTAACGACATTCATCTTCAAAAACGAGTTTTCAATTACCAGCACAGAATCATATGCCGAATATGGAGGCAACTTTTTAATTATTTCTTCGTCTACTAATTTCACAAAAGCCGATAAATGTTCTTGATATTTTTCTGCTTTTGATTCCATATCTTTCGGAAGAGCAGGAAGTTTTACTGTATAAGTTATAATAGTAGCTTTGCATTTATTAATTAAAATCATAGCAATCCCACTTTTAGTCGCAGTATCGACTGCAAGACAAAAAATATTCTCACGTAATTTAAAACCGAGATTCTTCTGAAGTTTTGTTAAATTACTTATCATTACTTTCGTCCTTCTTTAATCGATGTATAAATGACTTCTTGCCCGTTATAGCCTTCTATATTTAACTTATTGGCTTCGCATTGAGCTTGCTCTTCCGTTTCGTAAATTCTTTCTACAAATCTACGCGCTTTTTCCAATTCTTTTGTTTTAAAAAATAGTACGTAGCTCATCGTTACTCCTTTAGTTGCTTGATTAAATAAATGGTATTTGCTCTCTGAAGTTCTTTCATTAGAATACATACATCTTTTTCTATGAGCGTCTCTACTGATTCATCTTGAGAAAAGAGCTTAGAAATCTGACCCTTATAGCGAGATAAAATTGCTTTAACAATTTCTTTTACTGCCATTTGCTGTACAACTGTCAAATTATTATATATAGAGCGACAATATCGTGCACTCGAAATTAAACTCGTATTGAATCCATATTCTTCTAAATCTTTTACCCTCTGTGTTCTTACTTTATCTTCTTCTACATCTATCTTTGTCATTCCTGCTTTTTCAAAGAAAGGATTATAATTAGCCATTACTGCGAGAGTTTCTGCATACTTTGCATCTGTTAATTTAAAGTATTCCTTCAACATAAACTGCGAAAGCCCGATTCCTCTAAACTTGGGGAGAATAATAACTCGCGCAAGATAATCAAAATCTCTATTCAATATTTCACAATTCTCTTTCGTCATCTTGGCAAGAGTATTCTTCAATGCAACATTTCTCCCCTTGAGTGCTAAATGAGGATAGCAGACAACGATTACTCCTACTACTTCATGTTGATATGTACATTTATAGACTTTTTTCAAAGCACCTAAAGCAGCTTGTCTATAATGAAACTTCTTTAGTCTCTCATAATCTGCTTTCTCACCAACTTCGACTTTCATTTCTTTAAAGAATGATAATTTAGTATTTTCCCAATTACTATGATTATAGTAATTTATTACTATATCAGATTCGTACCCCTTGACGATATGCACTGTCGGTTTTATTTCTTCGAGCAAATCCGTATGCGTCGTAGCTACTACTACGGTTTTAGACAACTTTCTTGCTATCTTATGCAAATTAGTTGCGACAATTTTCGCTGTAGTTCTATCAAGTGTTGCACAGAATTCGTCAAGTATCCAAATAGCTTTTTCTTCATGGTCGATAAATTTCGCAATACGATAACGATATTTCTGTCCATCTGAAAGCTGAGAATATTTACGCAGATACAAAAACGCATCTCCCAAACCGGCGATATTCAATTTCATTAACGCATCATTCAAATTCTTTCCTACTCCTTCTACTACTACTTCATTATCATCTATTTTTAAATCATTAATAGAAATCGCGTTTGGCATCTTTGCAAATACATTGTTTAATATCCAACTCTTTCCACTCCCAGAATCTCCAGTAATATAAATAATATCTCCTGTTTTTACTTTTAGTTCTACATTGTCATAAATAGTAAATGACTTCTCATCATCAATCCCTAACCCAAATGCTTCTGCTACCATAATTGTTCTATCCGTTATCTCTGCTTTTGTCTTAAATGAATGAGAAATATTAAATGTCTCTTCCTTCGAAATGTCTACTTTCGGCAAGACATTTATTGGGAGTAGACATTTAACTTCTTCGAGTATTTCTTTCTTAACTGTGTTCTTTTTTATTGCTTCTCCACGTTTCTTTCCTGTAAGAAAGGGGCTATCTTCTAGGACTTTCTTCGAAGGTTCTACATTCCATTTTAGAGCTTCAAAAATATGCTCTACTTTTTCATTAATAGTTCTACGCAGCATTTCGTTCCAATTTACATTCTTAACATGAGAATAGCTTTCTGCATCAAATGCTAGAACATCTTTATCAACTTCGGTTTCTGATTTCTGTAATTCTTTAACTCCAGTATCTTTATTCTTCCACATACGACTAGATTTACGAGTAGCAGACCCGAATGAGTCTACATAAATATAATAGAAAGAATCTCCGGAGACTTTATCAAAAGTCGGAACTAATTCTTTTGTATATTCTAATGCTCTCTGAAAGATTGGAGGACTCTTATAAACTTTCTCATTATTGACCTTGCAAGGAAAACCTATTTCAACTAAAGGAGCTTGTTTAATCGCTTCTTTTTGTGAAGCAATAAATGTCTCAATCGCTTCACGTGATTTATTTTTCAAAATCATATCGATTAATTCTTCTTGAAACTTCTTCATAAATACAGAACTATCTTTGCGCTTTGCTTCTACACCCTTTATCTCTCTCTTCACGCCTTTCTTTGTTTCTAAATCCCCCACATAATGACAAAGAGCAATCACTAAAAGTGTAGAGAATCGACCCTCACAATCGAATTCAATATCTATTGAATCTTTATTGTATTTCTCTTTCGCCCATTGTTTAATGAGACTATTCAATAGCTCAGTTGGATTCTCTTTTGCATCAATAAAGAAAGAGTCTGTATCAAGATAAATAACTTTCATCCCAAGAGTCTGTACTTTATCTTCTACATAATGCAACAAATCTCGTACAATTGATGTAATGGCAGAAGCTATACGATAATCAAACAAACGAAAGACTTTCAATCCACAGACTCCAAACAAAGAATTGACCAATGCTTTAGTAGCATCATACTTAATTTGCAAGTCTTTGGCTTCTTCTGATTCTGGGTCTAATGCTTTTAATTGTCGCTTTAATGTATCCTTTTTTGCGACAAGTTTTCTTGCTAATGTTGGTAGAACTGCATTAAAATTTTGCTTTACATAAATAGTCTGCTTAATTTCATTTGTTTCTCTATCTGTAATATCAATCTTTTGTTCTGTTGTAATATTTGTTAGATTCGCAATATCAAGACAGAAATTTATAATGCTTGCCGGGTACGCACTCGATAAATCAACCTTCCATAAACCTTCAAATCTCCCAGTTTCGCATCTACGATAGGCACCTTCGAAGCCTGGCTCATCAATAATATCTTCGCTATATCTCTTTGAGGGAAGAATAAGGCCTTTTTGCTTTGCCTCTGATAATAACATAACATCAAGCACTTTAGAATACCACGTTAAATCTTCCCATAGACATTTACCCATTCTGCGAATTTCATCATAATAAGCAATGAGTTTTAACTTCTTATCTAAAGCAATCATTCTCTGTACATCTTTAATATTCTTTGCTTTGATTTCTTCTGTCAACTTACTAAAATCAAACTTACCAATCGATTCCTCATTCAAATACTTCTGAGCGATTGAATCTAACGCATATGAAGATTCTGTACGATAAACTTTCTTAAAGAAGTCTAAATAATCGATAATACTCAATCCGACTGGAGCAAGAATTTCTTGCATATCAACTTTTGATTTACTAAGCCATCTATTTTGATTCAGAGGACTTAACATATCTGCTAATTCTACTCCAAATAAAAACTTATATCTTGCTGATAGATATACATAATCAAATGCGATAAAGTTCCACCCTAAAATCATATCGAATTGCTCTTTGCGAGTCCATTCTACAAATTCATTTAACAATTGTTTTTCTTTTGTTTCTAAATCAGTATCTATTTGAATATGATAATCTTTCAAAAAGAAAGTCTTAATCTCATCTGTATAAGAATTAGAACAGGAAATACACGATACGGGATGAATAGGATTTAAATGAGAAGGCAGTTCTTTCGTAATAACTTCGATGTCTACAAAAGAATACTTCAATTCGGCAGGTCTGAATTCGCTTATTTTGTCAATTATATATCTCTTAGTGAACAAAATATCAGCTTCATAGCTAAATTCAGTTCTTTTCTGCTTAACTTCTGAAGGTTTCCGACAAAAAACCTTATTCACCTTCTTACCATCTATCGTAATAAAAATCCCCTTCGCAGATGGCTCGAAGAAATAAGGCAGAAATGTAGCATCTTTCGTTATTCGTAATTCTCTCCCATATCGAGAAAAGAGAATAACGTCTTTGCCGTTATTGGCGATATTAACTAAAGGTAACGCTAACATTATTTATGGTCTTTCTTCTTGTCTTTAAACAGTTCTTGAATAAAATCAGGTACTGGAACGCTATCTTCGACGCACCAAGTACAGATACCGTCTTTTAAAGCTTTCCATTTATTACAAACCAAACATACTCCGAAAAAATATTCGTTACACATTATTTACTCCTCAAACTTTAAATAACAAAACGGAATACGAGTGGATTTGTATCCATTATTATTCAATAGATGATACATGTTCGCAGAACCGGGAACGTCCATGCTATGAATAATGATTGTTGCATTTTTTGCAAGTTCTTTTTCGACTATAAATTTTACAAACTCATATCCAGAAATCGGAAGTTCAGAAGAAATATGATGAAATCCTTCGAGGTCATGGTCAAGAAACATCATATCTACTTCATTATTCTGAATAAAGATTTCTGCTTCGTGAACATGTTCAAAGATAAATAACTCATGCTTCATTAATTTATCTTTAAAGAATTTAATACGCTCTTGAGAATCTTCAAGTATAAAGATTTTCATTATTGAATCCCGTCCGTATAAAGAAATGGCACATGAATCTCAGTTCCTTCAATACAATTCTGAATCTGAGATTTATCTACTTTAATACATAAATCAAATCCTATCTGTACATTCTCTGTTTTTCCATCTTCATTCTTAACTTTCTCTGTAGGAGCATCTGCTTTCTGTCCTCTACGAAGTCTCAATATAAGACGACTATTGTGCATCAGAGCATGCCCGCCACTTAAAGTTTCCATCTTTATAAACGACCCTAAGTCCATTCTAGCCTGTCCAATTAAAACTAAAGCACATTTGGCATCTGAAATATAAGGCGTTGCCATTCTAAAGAACTGAGACAACTTTCTTGCTAACAAAGCCATCGTATCATTCTGTACTGACTTATCTTTCTCTCCCTTGCCTTCATACTGCTCTCCATGCGGAGATAGACCCTGAATAGAATCTAAGACAATCAAATCTACAACTGAAGACTTACAAAGTTTAATAACAGTATCAAGCACTTCTTCTGCTGTCTTACAAGCTACATAAACTAATGACGAAGTATCTACTCCAAATTTCTTAGCCCACGTTGCATCATAAGAACGCTCTACATCTAAATAAGCAGCAATCTTATGATTAGCTTGTGCTGTAGCAATCAACTTATACGCGATAGTTGATTTACCACACCCTTTACTTCCCCAAATCGTTGTTGTATTTCCATAAACAATCCCACCGCCAGTAATATCATCTAAACACTTATACCCGAAAGAAAGACGCCCTCTTGCTTCAATCGTATTTGCATAATTAACTGCGCCTGGGATTACTTTATTAATTTCACGCAATACTGCTTCGAGCTTTTCTTTACGTTCTGTAAACTCTTTAGTCGGAGTTTCTATTTTTACAGGTTCAACATCGTGAGCAACATGGTCGTGGTCTAAACGAATTTGAACATCTTCCATAACAGAATCATCTTTACGAGATTCTACTAATTTATCTGTTAATTTCTTCTTAGGTCTTCCACGTGGCATTATTATACTCCGTTCTGATACACAACTTCCCACTCTTCGTGATGAGACTGACAATATTCATCTACAGATTTAGTATTATCTACAAAATACTTCTTTGACCCGAAATCACAAATATGATTATACCACTTACAAACTCGATTAATACAAATCTCATGTTGCCTATCTAAAGCTCCAAATACATTAACAAAGAATGTTAATCCCGTAAGCCAAGTAAGTGTCTTTGCTATTACTAAAACAATCCCATAACCTTTTCCTAAATCAGAAATCGCTCTCATAGTAATAGTAGATTCTTGTTCTTGCGTTAAATCTTTCTTACGATATACAACTACTTTACGATTAAGTATCTTCTGTGTTTCTCCATATTGTACTTTAGATTGCTGCTCAATTAACACTGAATTTCCCAGTATCATTCCTGCATGATAGAAACGTACAGGCTGCTGAGTATGACGAATAGCACGATAAAGCCATTGCCACAGTGTCGGGGCTTGCATTAAGAATTTAACCATAGTAGCAGCAAATCGAGGCGAATCACAAAGAAAAATGTCTCCTGCTTTTGCTTTATAAATCATTTTGCACCTTTTTAAGTATACGAATGAAGTCATCAAAGTCGAAACAGACCCATCGCTTCTTGTTAATATTCTCTAAAACGTACATCGGAACTCTCTTACTATCAATCGGCAATTCTGCACATAATTTATTCCAAACATCTTCTTTTATGGTGATGTTTTTTGTGCTTCTTTGCTTACATTCAACTAAAAAATACTTACAGAGAATATCTCCTAATTGAGTTGCTGCCCCAGAAGCCGTAGTAGGACGAATAGTATCATCTGCTAATACCGAGCGCAATCTCTGCGCTACATATTCTTCGAGCTGCTGTCCTTGCTTACGACTATCCATAACCACAATCCGCCTCTCCATGCTCAGTTCTGATAGACCATTTACACATTACTGCTTCGCGTTGTTCTTGCGTAAGATAACATTTTGTAAATGGGCATACCTTAAAATCCGTAATGAATGAGTCGTCGCTCTTTGTCTTTTTCTGTTGTCTACTAGTTTTCATTAAAAATTCCATTCATGTTGTAAAGGAAATTCTATCTTCATACAAAAAATTACTCCATTGTGGCTATCTTCTAAAAACCAATTCGTATCTACTATATCTACTATTTGTTTATCAAATATTTTATCTAATTCCTTATAAACATATTCATTTATTCCAGCTTTTGTTTTAACACATTCTTCATAAGGAATTTTAATCTTAATTTTCATCGTAACAATCCTAATGTTGCATAAATAAAATGAATAATATCAAATTCATAATCTGGACAAAACTTAGCATAGTTCCAATAATATCTGTCAAAACGATGATGCTTTCGACAGAATCTATGCCCGGCATGTCCGCGTAAAATACAATATGATTTACAGAATTGACATTTTCTCATTAGAGATTTAGCTTCTTTTTAAGTTCTTTGGTTTCGAAGTTAAATTCTGTACTGACAATTGCTGTAGAATAATGACCTTTTGGGTCAGTAATTTTACATACGTCAAAATGAGATGCAATGCCATCTGTATCGTCATAAATAAATCGCGCTGCAAAACGTGCGAATGATTTAATCAAATTAACTGCAAACCAATCGTATGACTCTTTCAACTGCGTAAAGACTATAAGAATACCACCCTTACGCTTCATTTCATCACTCAAATGCTTAAAGATAGACTGTGTTGCTGCAAAATCTTCTCCAGTATATAACCAGTCAATAATAGTTACCGAATTTGCTTCTATTTCCATCTGAAGAGGATTATCAATTGCTTCTTTAGAAACATAATAATCTTTCTGACTTAATCCTAATTGAGTTGCAACTTTTTCATGTCGAGAACCAGACTCTAAGGAAATATAAAATGGTTTGATACCTTGCGCTTTAAATTGCTTGACAAAATTCATAGCTATGTGAGTCTTGCCTTCTCCTGTTTTACCACCAATAAGAATAATATCTCCGCTATGAAAATATGCGAGGTCATCAAAATACGGAATGTTATATTCACATTCTGGAGCAGTTGCTTGTACTTCGTCTGTCCATTCGACTTTTGCTTTTAAATCATAACGCCCTCTTCCTTTACGAGCTAATTTACCCTCTTTGTGAAACTTTGCTAGATATTTATCTGCTATTGCTCTTTTAACTCCTGTATGCTCCATAATATCTTTTGCAGAAATATCTGACTGAATCAACTGACAGCAATCATATATAGCCTTTTCTTGCGTCTGCTCTTCTGTCTCTTTATATCCTGTTAAACTTCCAAGCATGCCTTTAATTTCAAAAGCAGGCAAAGGAGGATTCATAAACTTATTATTAATCATGCTCAAGACTAATTCAACTTGAGAAGCATTTAAATGATTAATAAGTAATCCTCCAAGTGAAGTCAAGAGACCGTTTCTCCCACCTTCTCCGATTGTCTTCACTTGCTCTGCAACTTGCGTCATTTCTGCGGACATTTCTGTCTTAGTAGTTGCAACTGTCTTCATCAATAACAATAACTTCGCTTTAATATCTTCGGGGATAATCTTAATCTCATCTTCTACATTTATCCACGAATAAGAAGCGTTATTAATCTTACTCGGAGCGATTAAAATTTGTCCTCCGTCGTTTCGTGTATCAATAGTCAAACCACCAAGACGAACTGTTTGCTCTAATGTTTTATCATACTTAAAAATAAAGTGCTTACCATGCGGACTATTCTGAACGAGAGTTTTTGTTGCAATTAATTCTTGATAGAACGCTTCAAATTCTTCTGATTGTGTTCCTTTTAAATCAACATCGATTACAGTAACATCACTTACTTCCCCTGTTCTAAGTCCAATATTAAAGCCTTGTTCTAACCAATTAACCCATTCTGCTTTTTCTATATGAGTTTTATCTGTCCACTCTTTTTCGATAGGTGCTTTACCATTCTTAGCAACTGGAACTAACGACCAGTTTCTGCTCTTATAGACTTCTAATTCTGGATAAGCATCTACTTGCAATTCATTCGTCAGAAAAGAAATTACTTCTTCGTTAGTCATTTTCGGTTTCTTTTCAACCAAACGAATCACATCATAAATGTTCCCTCTAAATCCACATGTCAAACATGTGATTTTATCGGAACCAGGGATAAACGTCGCCGTTGCTCCCTTCCATTTATGTCCTGCTGTATTGGGACACGTAAACAGAAATTTACTCTGTTTAGTTGTCTTTGTAAAATCTGGAAGTTTTTCTCCCAAATATTCAAAGAGTTTTTCAATACTTATCATGTATATGCCTCTTAGCGATATATTATTCGGTCTCTAACCAATCGAGTGCTTTCTGAGCAACAATTAACAACGCTTCTGCTAAAGTATCTGGGTCATTTCCAGCGAAATTACCAGAAATAGCTGCCCCGGCTGCGTTTAACGCATTACCTCTACGAATCTGTGCATCACGTTCAGGATTATTATAAGAAGAACCGCCATATGTCTTCTTAGGTTCTGCTGTCTTCGCTTCCTCTTTCGCTACTTCTGCTTTAGGAGCTTCCTGAGTTGCACCAACTTTCTTCAACATTGTTACTTCCTTCTTCACACCCTTCTTAAAATATGATACTTCAACTTCATCTCCCTTATTCATCTTCGCGAGATAAGGTACTACTTGTGCACTTGCATTAAACCAACCTTCTACCCCATCAATAAGAAATCCGTTGCCATTACCTGCCTTAGCCTTAATCTTACCTTTTGCTATTTCCGTTGACATTTGATTCCTCCGATTAGATTCAGTTTCCCATAACATTGACCCGAAATTTTCTTCCCAAGACATTTAATTATTCCCCTATTTAGATAAATTAACTTGAAAATACTCACTCAAAGCAAATACATGCTCTTTAGCACTACCTATCGGGCAAATTTCAAAATAAACCTTAGTCTTTCCGATTGTTACTTCTAAATAAATATATGCTTTAGAAGTTCTCACTATTCGCGCTTTATTTTTCACTTGAATTCTCCTTAACAAATGCTTGAATTGCTTCGTAATTCTCGACAATCAACTTCGCTTTACCCATACCAAATGAGAAAGGATACTTATCATCTTCGGTACGCTTCAAAATCAACACTGGCTTGCTCTTAAATTCGGTACGTTCTACCATTTTCTCTCCTTACTTTATAGTGTCCATGTCATAGCAGTATTCTTTACCATTCTTATCTTTGACAATCATATGATAAATACGTTCTTTCCAAACTCCAGTATAATGACATACTTTACATTTCTTCCCATGGCATACCCAACACTTCTGTGAAATATCTTTCTTAATTACTTTCATTTCTTCTCCTCATCGCAATACTTGTCGCAAACTTTAACATAATTATATTTTCCAGGCGTTACTTGAACATTATTTTCAACTCGCGGGGAAACCCATATTCGAATAAAATGCCACGTGCAACATGTCTTACATCCACTTATTAATAGTAAAGCAAAGAGAATTAAGATATATTTTTTCATTTCTTTTTATAAAGTTTTTCTAATTCATCTCTTACTGTACGATAGGGCACTTTGTGCAAATATAAATTTCGTGGAGCGACTTTACTCAAGGCTTCTTTAATCAACAATTCGATATTATCAGGCAAAGGATTAATTAAGTCTACTATCTTGCGACGCTTATCAAATTCTGCTTCTGACGACGGCTTCTCTAAGAGATTATCAGATACATCTCCTTGAATCTTCTCAAGTAATACTTTCATAGGATTCTTTACTTCTTTAAACTTCTTAGTTATAGGAGACCATATCTTTACATTCTCAAACTGACAAAGCTGTTCTAAATCTCTATCATGCGAAATGATAATAATTTCTTTCTTGGGAAACTGTCTACATGAAACAGATATAATATCGTCTGCTTCACAATTATAGAGTTTAATAAAATTAATGGGAAAACTAATCTTCATTTTCTCATACAAATCATTAAACTCTTTATATCTTTCATCCCACCATGACTTATCTTCTTTACTCTCACGAAAATCTTTACGTTGTGCTTTATATGTTCTATCAACTTGCTTGCGCCAACTTCCATAATCTAGAGCAAGAATTATCATATCATTTAAAGTCAAATTTAGCTTTTTAAAATAACCAACTAACATTCTCAAATAAGTATACGTTACTGGGATATTAGGATTATTTCTATAAGCAAATATTGCTCTAAACTGAATTGCCCCACCATCTATAAGTATTAATCTTTCCATTGTTTTAAAACCTTTATTTTTGCAATAGCTTCTTTAATTGTTCTTTTCTCATCTCTATGGTCTGTAGAAGGATAACCGATAGTTGCTCTCGTAATAACCTCTTTTAAAATGTTATGCAAAGTCATTATGCTTCCTCTACTGGTTTAAACTTACTATCTTCCTGCAATCGTCTAAGTTGTGTCTGACATGTTACTATACACTTCTCTGTCGCAAGCACATATCCCTCAAGCACGTTGCGTATTCTTCGCTCGTTAGCAACTGAAAGACTACTCTCTTTATCGAGATTAGCAGCTACAACCTTTTCTCCTTTTGCTTCCGCTTCTCTTTTCAAAGCTACATAATTCTTTAATTCTTCATTCAACTTATACGCCTCTGCTAAAGAATACACTGGCTCTAAACTTGTGTAAGCACCCGTCATAAAGTTCAAAATTTCCTTGTATGAATCCGATGTGGACACTATTCCTTGAAGTAGTTGCTGCCCATAATCATCGATTTGGTCAAAAATATCTTTGTAATCTTCTACTAGAGAATTCAACCCTTCGGGAGAAGAAAAATACTCTGCATTACGTGCGTATTTCATTTATGCTCCTTTTTATAGCTTCTACTTAAAGTATAACACAATGTACTGTCTGCGGGCAAACTTATACGCCCTTCTCGATGTAATCTCTGTCGAATCTCTTTGTATAGTGCCCAATTTTGAATTCTACTTTTCCTAGCATAATCTTTCTAACTAAAAGCATAACACAGATTGAGGTAGTTCCTACAAGCATCAAATCAATCACAAAAAATATTACACACGCAATATAAAGTTTATCTTGCATTTTACTTCTCCTCTTTGTACATAAATTGAGCAACCCATAAAAGAAATGGGACTGTTAAAGCGATAGCATCTCCGACTAAATTTTCAAAAAAACATCTTAATCTATTCATTACTCTTCTCTTTCAATACTTCGTAAAGATACCCCATTAAATTAAATAGCATAGCACATATAGCTTCGTCTATTGTAATCTCTTCATTACGTTGCTTATCAAATCTTTTATATCCACGATGAAGAAACCATATATCTAAGAAATGCCTCCAAAGAGATTTAAGATATACGTCTTTGGGAATCCCTTTTTGCCAATTATCGGAATCGCGCAATTTACCATCTGCTTGCAAGCGATGCTTAGTCATATAATTCCCGTAGCGTTCTAAAACAGCAGGAGAAAGAAAGCCCTCGTAATCATTCTTTGTAGTATCGGAATCTCTTGTAGCTCCTGTATCGAATTGACGCATTATTTTCTCCTTAATTTTCTATGTTTCCTAATTGCTTTTACTATGATTTCTGCAACTTGTGCTGCATGTAAATTTATTCTATTACTTTCTTGTACGAGAATTTTTGTAGGACAATACAAATATGGTAAAAACGATTCATTTGTCTTAGCTTTGATTTTCTGGCCTAAATAATACCACACCCATTGATTAAAATGATTATGGTCATTGTTTATTTGATATTCATGGACTTTATCTAATATACTATATCTGTATCTTAATTCCATTACTTTTTCTCCTCGTCTACGATAGCAAGTTTATATTTTTCTCTAATAAATGTACACGCTTCATTAATACTATAAAAAATTTGTCCACCAGATTTCATTACCACATCAATCAAAGTTGAATTAGTATCGGTCTTCGATTGGTCTGGCAGAATCAAATACACAGGGATTCCGAACAAATAACAAATATGCACTTCAAGCAATGTTCCAACTGTCTTTATATCTTTAGGAAGATATGTAATGATAAAATCTGACCGTACTACAGCTTCATAATCTCCCCAAAACTTAAAGTCTGTAATGTAATTGCCTTCTAATCGAGCTTTCTCATATAGATAAATCAATAATCGTATTCTATCGAGTTTCTTTGTATCTATATTACCCCACCATATCTTCTCCATCTCTGCATTAAACTTATCCCAATATCCACCCTGCTTTAATCCCGTAATATACTCAACTTGCTTACCAGATTCTTTACCTACTTTATTCGATTCTTGCTCCACAGGGTCATACACTCCCAAGTCAGGACTCGCTAACTTCTCACGAATCTCTGCTCTCCAGCCTTTCATTTCAGTAGAGGAGACTGCCTCTATTGCGCCGGCTGTGTAGGTAGTGTATTTCAGTCTTTTACTTTCGAGCATTAAAGTTCTCCACGTAAGAATTCTTTAATTCGATACAAATCAATAGACAATCCTAAACTCGATTCTGGAATTCCAAAGAAACTATAGCCCATAACATTTGACGGAATACCAATCAATTCACCATTTTCATTGTATAGACCACCGCCTGAATTGCCAAACGTAGTGGTATTATCAGAAAAATAAAATCCTTCTTTATGATTGCTTAGAATTCCTTTTGAGAGAGTACGAAGAACTCCCATAGAATTTCCTACAGAATAGACCGTATCTCCTTGCTTGGGTGCCTCGTTTGCAATACCAATAACATCAAAATTAGAATCGATAAAATAAATCTTTAATAATGCCATATCATTTACTGCATCGTATTTCACAATATCCGCTCCATAACGAACATCAACAATTTGATATCCTTTCTCATCATCTTGAATATATCCAACAAAAGGAATATACGCTACTTTTGATTTTTCTGTTAAATTAGCTTCTACTACATCTGCAATAACATGAGCACAAGTTAATATATAAGTCTCTCCTTGATTCACATTAATCACAGTACCAGACCCTAGACCTCGTAATCCAAAAACAATTACACTTCCTCTTAATATATGACGTAAATTAATGGTCGGTTGTTCGACCATGAAATTAATAGCATCAAAAATTAGAGATTGATTTTGCTTTAATTCATCAATATCTATTCTATGATTTATATCTCTTTGAATCAGAGTTTGATATACTTTGCCTTCTAAGCTGAACAATCGAATATTCAAATACTGATTTGCGATAGTACCAACAGTACACGTCAGCACAACTGCAATAATAATCTTAACAATCTGTTTAATCATTTCCTGATTCCTTTCTTAGCTCTGCAACTATAAATTTAAGCAGACATTTCCAGTTACAAAAATCATAATCGGTATCAAAAACAGATAGATGCAAAAAACAGGGAGCATTTCCGCACATATCACATTTAAAATTGATATGTATTGGATGTTCACAACTTTCACATTTCATTACTTCTCTCATTCTTTCTCCTTACAAACGGCTTCTTTAAAATTCTTTAAAATAGAATTAATTGCGGTTACTCCGCCTTCTGCTCTTTTCTGTCCGTCAAACTTCCCTGGCAATTCTATTGTAATCGTATATGATACCCCCAATTTTTCCATAAAGCCTTCGATTCCTACATCCCATTTCGGAGGAATAATCACTCCCTGTCGTACTTTAATTTTATAAATCGTTTTAGCTCTTAAATAAGGAATGATTGCATCAATTTCTGCTAATGCTAAAGTGGCTATCGATGGCAACGATTCTGATTTATGTTCATAAGCATAGATTTGCTCTTTTCCTGTATCTCCGTGAATGTCTAATATCAAATCTGCTGTCTGTGGAAATTGGTCATATAAAATAGATAATTCAGGTACTTTAGAATCTTTTACAAAATTTGCATCGTTATTAGTATCTTGTCTATTCCCATTGTCGCGATAATTCTTTTCATATCCAAATGGATTTACAATCGGAAAGATGTAATAATTAAATTCTGGAAACATAATCGGTTGCTTTAACCATTTAATCAATGTGGTAACTCCAAAAGGCTCATCTCCATGCTGACCAGCAGTAATAATCACTGTCTTCTTTGCCATCTTAGAAGTATACTTCAAAGCTAACATAGGATAAATCTTTTCATCATATGTAACGTAACCCATAATCTCTAATCGATAAGGCAGATTAAGATTAATGAGTTCGGTAACAAGTTTATTATAATTTCGTACTGTTTTCATTATTCTCTCTCCAACGAGTCGCGCATAAAAGTTAATACAAAATAAACGGCTGACTTAATCTCTTTAAAACTCAAAGTACCACTAAACAATCTAAACTCAATAGTTTGATAATTATTCTTAGGCAAGTGATTAACATTTAAAGAATAATACTTATTTTCAATATAACTATAGCAATTAAATGAATAAGAGCTATTATTTCTAAACTGATGAATCTGTTTCTCGGTCAATTTATGTACTTCGACTTTTGGAAGCAACTGACACGTATGCTCTAATCGTTCTGGATGAATCTTAAATCGCTTTACTATATAGCGTTGTCTATGTACCCACTCTTTAATAATGGTAAGAATTTGCTTATCTGTCAATTTACTAACATTAACGTGAATATGAAGACCGCATGTTTTCTTATCAATATATCCCTTATGCACCTTTACCAATGCCAAGACTTCTTTAATCTGTGTAAGTGATTCTTCATTATAATAAAGATGATTCTTATTTTCTGGAGATAATTCGATACCATTTTTCAAAGAACCATCGCACTTAATTTCCCATCCTTTAAGTGTGCGTCCACGTGCAATTAGCTTTTGAGCATCTGCTTTAGCAGGAAGTTCCACTTCTACTTCTGGCGCAAAGCGAAGAGTCTTAATATCAATCAATTTAATCTTATCTTCTTTCTTTATCTTTTTTCCCATAAAAGCTCCAAGTAATTGCCCAATCCACAACTTAACGCATAAGTAATAATTAAGCCAATTGTATTAGTATCTTTAATTGCAAATGCAATAAGTCCCAAATAAAGTACCATATAGATGAACATAAGAATTGACGAACGATATACTTGTTTTCTATTGGCGCTAAGACACCACGCAGTATAGAGAAATGTTTCGATAGTTCCTAGCACAAAAACAAGTATGAATTTAATCATGGATGATAGATAGTTAGTAAAATGACTCCAACAATCAATCCTATAATGACAATGAGATTAAAAATACATATAGCATGAAAGGCGTCCATTATTCCACATCTCCGTTCTCACCTATCTTGACATCCTCATAAGCATTAATAATATCGTTATAACTTGCACATAAATCAAGCAAGTAATCAGCATCAATATTCAATCTTCGCTGTACTTCTGAATAGCAACGAATCAATGCACCAGTCATGTCATTGTATGCTTGATAATTGGGCTTTACACCTAAAAAATGGTCGACAAATCCTTTAATAATATCAATATGAAATGTTTCTGGTTTTACATCATTATGCTTCACGTAATAAAAAATTTGATAGTTAAGCTCTCCTGCTACTAAAGCAGTATCTCCTTCTCTTAATGCTTGTCTGCGACCATCATCAGCTTTAATATAGGGCATTATTTTATCTCCTTCTCCAACTGCTCAAATACATCTGTTCTAATATCTCCATCCTTAAAAAAATCTCTCCAAAATGCTCTACGAGTCTGACGATTCTTTCCCATTTTTGCCATTTGTGCATCAATGTATTTCAACATTTTTAATGCTGTTTGAAAATTAGCTTTAAGTTTCATTTGCTCTGTATAGTGCTTCTTTTGCTGCCTATATAGTGGGTCTAAATTTAAAAATGCCTGCTTATAGACTCGCAGTAACTCTGTTACGTATGCTTTACTAATACTAATAATAAAATTCTTACGTTGAGTAAATGTTTTCAACTTAGGAAATTCTCTTTTAATAAACTTAAACAATCCTAAATGCAAATTAATAAGAATCATATTGTCTCCTTTAATCCCACATATTATTAATGCCCAACTTATGCCCTAACTTATATAGTGCTCTTTCTACATCACAAGGATAATAAATCGTTTCCCCTGTTTCGCTCATAGAACACGTATTCACTCCAAATGCTTTTTCAAATTTCTGTTTAGAAATCTTCAATTCTTTAAGTATCTCTGCAAGTTGAGAACTCGGATACCCGTAAGGATGATTTGGAGTTGGCAATTGATTCATTTTAATATCCTAAAGTTAAAATACGTGCTGTATCTGCTAGAGCTTGAGCAATCGCTTGTATCATAAAATAGCAAGCTAAATATGACAACCCTATCATAACTGCAACTAAAATTACTATAGCAACAATAGTCTTGTCCATTATTTCTTTCCTTTTGTAACTACACCTTTATTTCCAGAAGGCTGTGTCTTTGTTATGGAATTTGGCGTTTCTACTACTTTAGATGAATCATCTGTAACAATTACAGTCTTAGTTATAGGCTGTTGCTTACATCCTAATTTAATCAATCCAAAGAATAAATTAACATCGCATCCTTCAGAATTACCTACTCGTTGGT
>Ga0315289_10001680_pt1 | contig 34320 bp, 33 predicted proteins | sample YL17G11_40_MG_FD_203452 | JGI IMG/M metagenome (GOLD analysis project Ga0315289, IMG submission 203452) | Sediment microbial communities from Yellowstone Lake, YNP, Wyoming, USA - YL17G11_40 | ecosystem: Environmental > Aquatic > Freshwater > Lake > Sediment | place: USA: Wyoming | collected...
GCATGATGTCGCCGAAGTCCCCCTTGTAGAACTTCTTCTCGACAAGCACCTCGCCGGTCTTGGCGTCAGCGACGTTGAGCTCCTTCCATGAGCTTGTGCCTGAGATGGACAGCAGCTTCCCGTCCTTCTCGATCTTGTTCTTGTCGCAGTACTCACGCACAACGTCGAACAACTCCTCGTGCTCGACGATGCCACGTCCGAAGTGGATCTGGAAGAGGATCTTGCGGAAGGGAGCGGCAACCTTGTTCTTGATGACGGTGCCGATGACGTTGATGCCGATGAGCTCGTCATTCTTGCCTTTGATCTGCGTGCCGCCGGACAACGCGATGCGCGTGCTGGCATGGAACGGCAACGACAGGCCACCTGGGGTCGTCATGGGGTCGCCAAACATCACGCCGATCTTCGTGCGGATCTGGTTCAGGCAGACGAGCGTGACGTTCTGGTTGCCGATGAGCTGTGTGATCTTGCGGAAACCCTTACTGAGCTGTCTCGCTTGCAAGCCGATGCTCTCCTGTGTGTACTCCGCCTCAAGTTCCGCCTTCGCAGGCGTGGCGGCGACCGAGTCCCAGATGATCACGACGGGCACGTCCTTGTTCGCAGCCTTCGTCTTCGTGATGATGGAGTCCATGACCTGGAACGTGTCCTCGACACACCCGGTCTCGACGTAGACGAAGCGTTTGCTGACGTCGACGCCGAGCGCGCGCAGGTTCTCAGGGTTGACTGCGTTCTCGGTGTCGATGTAGACGGCGATGCCGCCCATTCGCTGACACGCTCGACAGATCTGCGCCGCTATGTGTGACTTGCCGATGCTTGGCTTGCCGTAGATCTCGATGATGCGACCTTCAGGGAGGCCGCCGCCGCGCTTGTTGGCGACCGCGTAGTCAAGCTGGATGCTTCCGGTCGACACCCACCGCTTGATGTGCGTCGGCGACATGTCAGTTGACAGATTCCACGCCACACGTGTCTGGTGCTCGCGGTTCAGATCTTTGATGAGATCCTGAACGAAATCGTCACCGAGATCGCTCTTCGTAGGTGTGCTGTCGTCTGCCTTCTTCTTTGCGCTTGCCATCTTGTCTTGCTTTCCTAGGGCGACGGGCAGGGATCGAACCTGCAGCCTTCCGATTAAGAATCGGGTGCTCTTTCCTCACGCTTGGTATCGAGGACTAGTACTCTCGACCTCACGTCAAACTACGAGCTTCCATCGCAAACGACGAAGGGCCCGTGAAGGCCCTTCGTCTCAGTGTCAGGTGCCGGTCTCGAGGTCGTCGAGCGCGTCATCCATGCTGTCATCGACCTCAGCGAGCATCGACTTCTTGGCCGTAGGAGGCTTCGGAGCCGGCTTGCGTTCGACCGGCTTGGCCTCCGCCTTCGCAGGCTCAGCCTTCGCCTCTGCTTGCGGCTTCTCAGCGGCGCCGCCGCGTGTGGTGCCGTCGCTGGTCACGTCGTGCGCGCCCGCGTCGATCCACTCCTGGAGCTTCTTCGCCGTCTCCTCGGTCGAGGTGATCGGGTAGTAGGCATCCACGTCTGGCATGTTCTCCAGCCAACCCTTGATCACAGCCGGGTCCGCGTGAGCCGGCGTGTTCTTGCGGTCAGCCGTGATGGTCGCCTCGAGGACTGGCTCGCCCTTGCGCTTCCCGCTTTGAACGATCTTCTTGCCTTGCGTCACGACAAGGGTGATGTCGCAGCCTTCCGCGACGTCGGTGTAGTCGCCGGCGTCCGTGAGGAACAGGCCTTCGAGCTGCTTCACGTCGGTGTAGTTCGGGGACCACATCTGCGGGCCGGCGGCCTCGTTCGAGCGGTCGACGATCGCCACGCTGTTGACGCTCTTCTCCTTGAGAAGGCTCGCCATCTTCTTGGTCTCCTCCGCTTGCGCAGGAGCCTGATCCTTCGCCTGGTTGTACAGGCTGATGCGGAAGTTCTTGATCGGATCCTCGTTGCCCGCGTTCTCAGGCGAGACGATCATGCCACCACCCTTGGCGTTGATGCCGTAGTACACGATCCGCATGGGGAACGGGACGCCAGGGTCGACGTTCTCGAAGGGGATCACACGGAGGTGGTACGTGCCGGGCTTCTCGTACATCCAGCGGGGGAACTTGTTCCCATTTCCGCCGGCGCGACCGCCGGTGCCGCCGATCTGCTCGAGACGCTTACGAAGTGCTGCGATGTCTACTTTTGCCATTTGCGTTATTGCGTTTTCTTGGATGTTTTGAGGGTATGTTTTGACCTACGATCATCCGTCGCAGGTACCACTAACTATAGTCCGTTCAAGCGCTTAGCTGAACTTTCAGCGTCGCTTTTCCTGCTCACACGAAAGTCTGTCTGCTTGATGAACGAGCAAGGCCAAAACTGGCTCTTTCATGCAGTACGGTTTGTTCTCCACAAGCACAGGCCCGTCGTTGAGGAGGATGGCGGCCCACTCGCCCCAGGTCGTCTTGATGCCGAAGTGCTGAAGGATGAACACGCTCGCGTGGGCGTTCGTCGAGTAGTCCATCGCGTGGTTCATCTCGTAAAGGTTGCCCTTCTCGCGGTAGTAGTTGTTGGTTTGCGGCAGGTACCTGTCGTTGTCGATGTCTCCGACCTTGCCGAGATCGTGGAGCAGCGCCGCGAAGACGACCGACTCCTCCGGAATATCCTTGTAGACATCCGGGGACACCTTGATCATCCTCGAGCAGTTCTTGAGAACACGCAACGAGTGGTCAACCAACCCGCCGACGAAGCAGTTGTGATACTCCGTACGTGAGGACGCAGGGGCGGTCACAAGACGGTCTCCGAAGTGATCCAGCATCGCCTGGATGCCCTCAATTCGGTGGTCGCCCGTTTGGAGCAGGAGTGAGGAGAATTTCTCCCAGTTTTGGATGATCTGTTCTTCGCTCAGCATTGCGTCAGACGATAGGTCTCCCGCTAGTCGTTGAGGCCTTGATAGGGAAAGGAAGTTTGAATTTTGGCACTTTCACACCTTGAGCAGCGATCTGAGCTGCCTCCCTCAGACTGGAGACGGGAACGCTCGCGAAGAGCGCGTCGTGGAGGAGGAAATGAGGCTTGACACCAAGCCGACTGAGGCTTTGCTCCAACTGTGTGAAGCCAAGCAACGTCACGTCGCAGCCGGTTGACTGCACGTAGTTGTTGTAGAGAGTCGCTTCGGTCGCGTCAGGGATCACGCGACCGTAGAGATTCCTCACTGGCGAGCCGACGTCCATTGAGCGCTTGAGCTTCGCGAACGTCTCACCCAGTTTGAAGATGCGACGGACGGTGGACACGCGAGGGTCACGTTGGTTCGCGTCAGTTGGGTCGGAGTAGAGGGCGGCGAACGTTGAGCTCTTCGCTTCGTCACGATCGCTGATCCTCATGAGCTTCGCGATGATAGAGTACGGGTCAACGTCGACAGGGACGTCCTTGCCCGCGAGCCCCAAGGCAACACGTGCTTCGAGCGACGAGAAGTCAAACGCGACCATGAGATGATCGTCGTCCACGGCCAAGAAGAACTCGCGCGTGGCTTGACGCACGGTCAGCACCCTTGGACCTCCAACGACGGTCAGGCGACCTGTCCTCGTGCCGAAGCGGTTGTACGTTGGGGGAGCCGTCCAGCCGTTCTCAAACAAGCATGAAGCTGCCATCGGATCGTCTGTGTCAGCGATCGCGGGGTCGACCCTCCACGAGGTCAGACGCTCGAACAGAGCGGTCGACGGAGCAAACACGTCACGGTGATAGGAGCGATCGCAGTCAGCGACGAGAGCGTTGGCATCTTTGAGCTTGTCAACGCCCCACCAGAGGCGTCTGGTCGGGTGGACGAGCTCCCACGGAGCCTTGCCCATCTGCTCACCGAGCTTGACGAACCTTTCTGGCACGCTCGTGTCAACGCTCTTACCTTCGAGCTCAAAAAGGGTGAGCAGACAATGCGGATCGTTGTGATCCTGCGCGAGGCCGATCCAATCGCATGACAATGGACGCTCGACGGCGAACGTCGCCTTCCCGTTGTCCAAGACGAGGTGCCTGTCCAACCCGTTGTGACTTCGATCGAGGCCGATCATGCCGTGAGGCTAATGCGTTACTTTCCGGTTGTTTTCAAAGAGTTTTTCGTCTTCGCAACGAGCTCGTCGAGCACACCACTAATCTTCTTCACTTTGGAAGCGATCGACTCGTACGATCCGTAAGCGTTCATCGGGGTCAACTTCGCCGTCGACTCGAACTTCCCGGCTTGGATGCGATGTGACAACCCGACAACCGTGTACAGATCGTCAACGGTTGTCCCCGTGTTGAAGTCGACGAAGTACTGTTGCGCTCCGTTGAGCAGCGGGCAACCCAAGAGCGTGAGGTCTAACGTCGACGGTTGTACGCGCATCGGGATGGCGCCAACGGAGGAGCCGTTTGGCTCCGAGTTGTACGGTTGGCCCATCGCACGTTGCATGTTCACGGTCGCAAGGTCAGGGTTCTGCATGCTGGCCATCGTCGCGGCAAGGATGCCACTTGAGTTGCCACCGTACTGAAGCACGGGGACGACCTGCGAGATGTACTGCTTGAGTTCGCTCTGACTGAAGTTCTTTCTGGTGAGGTCAAGGCCGATCTGGCTCGCGAGCTCCTTCACTTGAGCAAAGGCTGGAGTGTCATCCCTTGTCAAGCTCTCAAGTCCCTGTTGCAACTGCAGGACTTTCAATGTAGGCTCGTAAGCGCTGCTTAGCTTGTCGTAGATGTGGATGCGGATGATCTGCAACCCACTCTTGTCACTTTGCACCTCTCCCACCTTGAGCGGACGTCCACCGCGACATTCGATCTGTATCTCGACGACAGGCTTGCGGAAGACGCCACCACACTTCCTCGCGACGTCGTTCGCTTTATCTTGAAGAACGCTAGCGCTGACGTTTGGCGCAGGCGGCGGCGGATCACCCGGCTTGTTCGCTTGACGGGGGGCGTACATCTCGCGCATGCCGTACGCAGGGTGTCTGACGTCGCTCACGACGGTGTCGACCAGCAGTCTCACGAACTCTTGGATCGTGAAGTTCGCGTTCTTCTTGCGATCAGCGTGCTCCGCCATGACCTGTTTGAAGTACTGGAGTTCAACCGGGAATCCTGCAAGGTTCGTTCCACCGGCGAGACCTGCTTCAGCGTTTAACGGGTAGTAGACGAACTGCAGTTCATCAATCTCACCCAAGGCTTGCAGCGGGTGTCCAACGTAGAACAGCAAGAGCTTTGCGAGGGACACGTACCTTGTGGGAGACTCAGACTTGCCGTCTATCCACGCTTGGATCTCGGCCAACTCTGATTTGGTTGATCCTTCCTTCCAGAACGGAGCGTCTTTCCAGAAGAACGGATCCTTCGCGCCTGCGTACTTCCCTTCCACGTTTTTCCAACCGGTCATGACCTGGAACTTCTTGCCAAGCAGGTCGTCTATACGCGGGTTCTTACCCTTGACGAGCTTGTCCCTCTTGCCAGACGTGTCGTAGAACGACTCAATGTCCTTGAGCACGTCTTTCAGCTTGTCGAACGTTGTGCCGTCACCATGCTTCTGTGACCCTTTCTGCAAGCTTGAGATGAGCTGTCGCAGCAGGTTCTTGTCCTTCGGAAGGTAGTTGTTAGCCAGCTCCGCGTTGTCGGCGGCGGCGTCGATGATCTGGTAGACACGTAGTTCCTCTTTGAAGTGCTCCGATTTTGAGAGTCCCGGGACGTGCATGCGAGCGTCCTGGATGGCGCTTGACAGGCGTTGCAACTCCACGTTCAGGTTCATGAACTCCTGACTCTCAGCGATCCTGACGACGGCGAGTTCAGCTTGCCCTTTCATGGACAATTGCAAAATGATCTTCACACCGCCGCCCGAGCCAAAGCTGAACGAGGAGTTTACGATGTTGTACTTCTCGTCGTGGACAACCATCTGGTTTAGGAGATCAGCGATCGGGTTGTTGCCGCTGCGATCCGGGTGCGACCACCCGTACGTCAACGCAACGGTCGTGCGACTGTACGCGTCGGGTCGGACGAGCGTGGCGATCTCGTGCAGTCTGGAGCGATCGTGAAGCGTGATGTTCAGCTTCGCCGTCTTGTTCATCTGCATGCCGCCAGCTGGCGTTGACGTGATCTCCAACGACTCGATCGACATGAGCGAGGCGAAGCGATCGAGGACAGGGACAGCGCGGGCTTGCAACGTGCTGTCTGGTGACGTCAACGTCTGAGGTGACGTGAACAACTCCATGCCAGACGTCACGTACGACGACTCCTTCCATTTGTCTTTGGTGGTCTTGTCGTTGGTTCTAGACGAGAGGTCATGCTTCGAAACGCTACCCTTCGCCGACAGGATGTCAGCGGATCCGTACGCGTCAGCTGAGCCGTTGAGGTACCGAAGGAGCGTAGGTGAACGTGCGGATAGTCCAGCTGCTTTCTCTCTAGATTCTCCGGGCGGCTCTCCGGGGAACATCAGTCCGAAGTTAACTTCAAGACGTGGAACACATCGACTCAACTCCACCGACGGGATCGCGTTGAGAAACACACCAATGCGGTTTGTGTCTCGCAGCGAGATGCCAAGCATCGGCGTGTTCAAAGAGATGACTCCAAGCTTGCAACGAGCGTCTTTGATGCTCATCGAGCTAAGCACACTATCCACTACCGCACTGTCGTAGATCTTGACGGACGGTTGCTTGCCTTTTACCTCGTCAGCGAGCTTCAACCCGCTCACTGCTTCTTCGATCTCCTTGAAAAGAAGGAGACCAGATCCGCCTGGATCGCATGTGTCAACGAAGATCTTCAAGATCTTACCGATCTCGTTGGGTTCTTGCTTTGTTTTAGAGAACTTCTCTACACGGTACCGACCGACGAGATCGGCTGGTTGAACGATCTTGTACAGTTGTTGCAGAAGGTTGAAGTTGTTGTCGGATTCAGACATGGTTCCTTCAAGCGATCAGTCGCGCGACATCCTCGATTTTTGGGATGCGAATGAAGGTTCCGGCAGGGACTTGGAGGCCCCATCCAATTTCTGACGCGGCAGCGATCACCCACCAATAACGACCGTTGCTGTAGTATTGACCTGCGAGGTGATCGAGACGTTGCGCTTCCTTGAGCGTGAGCGACTGGAATGGCAAGCGACCTTCTTTGATCGCTTGTCGGATGACCTCATGCGCACGACTCGTGCCGTATTGACGTCCAAAATCGAGCAACGGTGCTCTACGGTATCTTGAGAATGCCATTAGATGAGCGTCTTCCTAAGCTTCTTGCTTGCTGCTTCAAAGGCTTTGCCTTCGTCTGAGTTGTTGAGATCGTTGCTCGGGTTACGTCCGCCCATCGCGTTACTTGGAGCGCCAACGTTGTAGACCGGAGCACGGTTGAACCCAGAGGCATCGATGCCTGGTGCGATGTCGTGGACGACTGCCATGTTCATAGTGATCTTGCACATCTTAGGAGCTCGAGAGCCAGCGATGCCAGTCTCCCACATGACGTTGCCGCCGTCAAACCAGTCGAAGTCAAGACTCTCAACCATGCACGCGAGGCCACGACCTTTCGACGACTCGTAAGCCATGACCATGGCGTTGTTCTTAGACGAGAAGAAATCGCTCAGTTTCGTGGTTGTGGCCGACTTCTCATTCGTCGACATGGGATCTTCGTCAAGGAAGGATTCACTCACACCGTACGTGAACAATGTTCGGTTCGAGAAACTTAGATGCGATCGTGAAACAACGAACTTTGAATCCTTGACACGTGCCGGCAACCCTTCTTTGTCCTTGTCCACGATCTCGACGGTGTAAGCGTTACTATTTTGCACCTTACTGATCTTCACACCGGTGTACGTTCGAAGGCGAACAGTCACGCGTGCGGCGGGAGGTGACAACGATATCCCGAATGCAGCCTTGTCAATCGCTGCGTCGTAGTCCCCTGGTTCAAGCAACCATTCGCTGCCGACTTTGAGTTCTCCGTTTAAGTTGCTGATCTGCTCCACAACGTTCTTGATCGCAGTGATCTTTTCGTTCACCTTGTCGTCTTTTGCGTGCGTGAACTCCTTCAGCTTGAAAGTGTCATCGCTACCAAGTCCAAAGATGCGAGCGAGCGAGAACTTGCTGTAGTTGCTTGTCCAAAGATCACCGACGCGGATGCGCATGAGCGGCGAAGCCGTGGGGATCTGTGAGAACGGCTGCACGAAATGACTGCCATCTCCATCGTCCAGAAGTGTGCCCTTAGACCACTGTGGGTAGACAAGCGTTGTGAGCTTGTTGATCTTCACCCACATCGCGTCGAAGTCATCCTTGTTTGTCGCCGCGACGATGAACTGAACGGAGATCTTCCTGGTCGTGTTCTTGTACATCTTGACCGTGTCGATCCGACCGTAACCGTCGATGTTGTCGTAGTTCGCGGCGAAATTCTCGGTTAGGTTGCTTAGAAATGCTTGAAAAGACACGATCTCATTTGTGCGTAGATCGTGGAAGTAGAAAGGCAAGTACTCAGCGTTGAGAGCATCTTCTGCGGCTTCCACCTGTGCTGTTGAAAGTCTATTTGAGTCAGTATACTCGATATTTGACTTGTTAGACAGCATCGCAGTTAGAAGTCCAGGTCGACCGCCCATCATCGCTTTTGCAACATTACTTGGCAGAAGTAATGTTGTTGCTGTCGACGCTGCACCCCACGACAACGCAAGGCTGTCTGGCTTGCGATTGCGCATCGCATCGAGTCCTTCAAGATTGTCGATCTGCGAAGCGTCTCGGTTCAGCAGCGACACGTCGCCGATCTGAGCGAACATGTTCATCGCCGCGACCACCTTCGACGACTTGATGACATCGATGAAGGCGATGATGTTCTCCGCGACCGCGATCGGGCTGCCGGTGCCAACATCCTCTAGCCCGCGCACGAGGTCGACGGCGGATCGCACGATGTTGCGACAGAAGACGACGTAGAAGCCGGGTGACTCGAGCACCTGAGTGAGCGACCCACCGATGCTGCCACCGAAGAACACCTTGATGCCCTCACGTACAGCGTCTCCGAACGGGTTCACGGTCTCAAAGAGCCCAAACAACTTGGCCGGCAGCGGGATCGGAGGGAACGAGATCTTGCGGAAGGCTGGGTTGTAACGTGAGCTGCCAGGGATGAAGCGTCCGATGTCGTCGCGCTTCGTCGAGCTGGAGCTGCTCGCGTTCGTGATGAGCAGGAAGATCGCGAGGATCGCCTGGAGCGCGATGTTGAGGACGATGGACAGCGCGGCGCCGGCGGCGACCATGCCGAGTGGCAGCAGGCCCGAGAACTTCTCGAGCACGTTGTTCATCTGGCCGTACGACGAGTTCATCGAGACGACGACGCGTGGGCCGCTCGATCCGTCGGTGATGTTGACCGGGTCGGTCTCGCCGGCGATGAGCGCCTTGAGCACGGATTCAACCTCTAGGTCACTGGTTGAGACACGGGCCGCGCCTACCTGCGCAAGGCCGGGGAGCAGCGACGACGCTTTAGCGCCGGAGCCGTCAGGCCCGTCTTGGCCGTAGCCTTCACGAGCGATGGAGTTGAGCTCCTTGGTGGCCCTGAGTGTGAGCATCGGGCCGACGTTTGCCAACTGCCCGTCAGACATGTCTGTGCCGACCTTGGCGTACTTCTTGTAGCTGCCAAGGCCCTCGGGTGGGTGGTCAGGGTTGAACTTCTTGTCGTGCCCGTCGATGGACGACATCAGGCGATTCGAGTTGAAGCGGTTGTTGGAGAGGATCGGCGAGACGTACTGCGAGAGCACCTTCTCGTTGACGTTCACGTCCTTGTCAGCGAGCAGTTGGTGACCGTCCACCTCTCCGCTCTTCGACTTACCCTTCTTGACGAAGGAGGAGTCACCGGTGTACGTCTGCATCAGGTCGCTAGGAGGAACGTCAAACTCGACAGGCTCAACGTCATCGACGTGACCCGCGACCATGTTGCCCATCCTCGTGAAAGGCTGCGCGAACTGCCCGTCCGCGTTCGTGATCGTGGACAGCGGCGGGGTCGTGCCGTCGTTGCCCACTACAGAGATAACGCTTGCCTGTCCACCGACCGGGTAGGCGTTCGCGTTGGAGTGGTTGCCCTCGACGCCATGCGTCAGATCCTTGACGTACTTGACGACCGTGTCCTTTGTGGCTGTGCTGACGTCGTCTCTCTCGGTCTCGATCGGACGTTGGCGATCCTGCGGCACGCCGTTGACGTACACGACGCCGACGTCGTACGAGAGCGGTTGACCGAATATGTTGACGCGACGAGCCATCGCTAGCTAACTACCGACGCGCATCTTTTCGGCAAGGCGAGCGCGTACCAAGGCCATCACTTCGTCGGATTGCTCCAGACCGCTGAGCGTCTCGATGAGCGGGCCGAGGATGGCGGCGACACCCTGCACGGTGGCCTCCACGCCGACGCGATCCGACTCCGACAGCTCGGCGACGACCTGGCTGTAGGTGTCGTCCTGCTTCACAGCGTCCACGATGCCCTTCACACGCGCGTCGTCGCTCACGTGCCACCCTTTGCCGCGTTCACCGCGTTGATGGAGGCTTCATGCTGAGGTGTGAGCGCGGCTGTCTTGTCAAACAGAGCGTCGAACAGGATCGACTCCTTACGCAGAACGATGGCCTTCTCGACCTCACCGGCGTCCATCGTGATCTTGAGATCAAGCTTCAGCATGATGCCCTTGTTCTTGATCTCGTAGCTGCCAGTCTTGCCAAGGCCGGAGTTGTTGGCGAAGCGTTGGAGCTTCTCGCCGATCTTCATGGAGGCGTTGTCGCCGGAGCCGATGATGGTGTTGAGCTCGTTGATGCTCTTGACGATGCCTTGAGTCGCCGAGATGGCGGTGTTCAACGTGGATGTGGAGAGCTTGGTGTTGAACTCATCGAGCGCCGCGCCAGCCTTTGGGAGGGACACGTTGAGCTTCGCGATGATGCCACCCTCAACGAACTTGGTGAGCCCACCGATGTTCTCTTCCAATGTTCGTTTCTGCGACATGAGGCCTTCAATGTCAACCTTGAGTCCTCCGGCGTTGCTTGGCGCTTCCGCCATTTTCTGAGCGGTGATCGTTTTCTTCTGTTCGGCGACCTGTTCCGCAAATCGCTCGGCTGTTGCTTGAGCCCCAACGATCTCACGGGCTTGTTTCTCAGCAAGCTTTTGGATCTCTACCCCATTGGCTTGCATGTGATTTTCGATGTCTTGACCCATCTTCGCCATGTTTTCTAACATGAACTTCTTGCGATTAGCCTCATACTCTGGAGCTTTTTTCGCCATACCAGCAGCTGTCTTATCAAACTGATCTTCAAGACTCTGATGTGACTTATCAATCTGAGCCAGGACCTCAGGAGAAAACTCGAATCCTGCCAACAGAGATTTTGCCCCTTCAGCTGCCGTCGCTTGACGTTGTGCTAGAAGTTTCTTGTCCAATTCTCCACGGCCTTCGTAATAAGCTTTTTCACGTGCCTGCGCATTTTCCAACGCTGCCTTCGCGGCTTCAAAGTCAGATGACTTGAAAAATCTATTCAAGGTCTCCCCGCCAACATTGTATTTTCCAGAGAGTTTAGCGTTTTTTTCAAGATCAGCAAGTTTCTGTGACGCTTTCAACACTTCTTCAGTCACATCACCGGCTGTCTTGGCGCTAATATCCATTGTTTCTTGAGTAATTTTTCCGCCTTTTGATACACGTGCTTGTTCTTCTCGAAACTTGAGAAATGATTTGGCAGCCTCATCACACTTCTTGGTCATCTCATCCCAAGTCGCCATGCCCGAGTGAAGAATGCCTTCGTACACAGCCAGACCAACGCCAAGGCCAACAGCCGCGGCCTTGAGACCACCCATGGCTGACTGCATCTTTGTCGCGCCACCGGCCGCGTTGCCCATCTCGCCAGCAGACTTCGTCGCGGCCTCGCCAGCCTTGGTCATCTCTTTGGTGGCGGCCGCAGCAGCGTCGCTTGACTTCTTGAACATGCCGACGATGTTGGTGGTGGCGCTGGCTAACCCGCCGATGTTGCCCATCATCATCTTGCCTAGGTTGAACAGGAAGAAATCCTTCGCTGCCTCACGGATCATGGGGCTCTCTTTGATCATCTCCCAGACAGCGGTCAACAGCTTCTCAAGCGAGTCCTTCAACTTCTTCATGACAGGCCCGTTCTTGCTGAAACCCTTGTCGAAAGACAGCAAGATCGCCTTGAACATGCCGCCAGCTTCTCCCCCACTTCTCTTCATGCTGTCGATGAAGCCCTGTGGGTTCTTTATGAAGGCCGTGAGTTGGTCGATGTAGATCGGTGCGTTCTTCGCCACTGCTGACAGAGCTTCGCCCAAACTCTTAGCCAAAAACTGCCCAAACTTCATCATGCCGTTCAGGATCGGCCCCGTCTGAGCCGACGTGAAGAAGCTCGCGAACGACTGCTTGATCGTGTCGAAACCCTCCTCCAGGTTGCCTTGGAAGATCTTCTTGAACCCACCGACGACGCCGCCAAGACGAGTGTTCATCGCGTCGAATTGCCCAGTGAACCCGAACAGCAGCTTCTTGATCTTGTCGGCGGAGAACACCGCGGTGAGTGACTTGAAAGATTCTGAGATGCCAGGCGTCACCTTCATGAACATCTGACCGACCTCCATGCCAGCCACGTAGAACTGTCGCATGGCGTTCTTCAACGTGAACATGAGGTCGCGGTACTCGCTGGTCATCTTGAACCCGCGCTCGAAGCCAGCGACGAAGTTCTTCCAGAATCCAGCGATCTGCTCGCCGGAACGCACGACACGCTCGATGTTGTCGGACAGGCCCTTCATGACCTTGGCCTGCGTCATCTGCGCGCTCTCGGCTTTGCCGGCCTGCTTCTGCACCTGCTCGTACGTGAGCCCTTGGTTCTTCGTCGAGAAGGCGAGCTGCGCGGCCTCCTCGGTCAACCCAGTGGTGGACGCGAGCAGCTTCAACTGCTGACGCGTCATGCCTTCGCTCGTCTGCCCTGCCGCCGACATCGCCTTGCGCATCTCGTCCATGCGCTTCGCCGGGTTCTGCTCGTTCATCATGGCGAACGCGTCGACGGTCGCGCCGAATGCCTGCGATAGCATGGCGGAACTCTCTGCTGCCTTGTCAAAGTTGTCGAACTTGTCGATGGTGCCAAGGATGTCCTTCATCGCGATGCCGAGCTTCTGCGTGTACACCGTCGCGGTCGCCATCTCCTTTGGAGTGAGCGACCCGAAGTTCTTGACGTCCTTCATCATCACGCCGATCGCGCTGGAGATGGTCTTCGATGACAGGCCAAAGGCCTTGCCCATCTGAAGAGCGTAGTTGCCGACGCTGGTGAGCTGCGTCTGCATGTCGGTGCCAAGCACCGCTGCACGGGTCATGAAGCCCTTCATGTTCTCGGCGCCGATGCCCATGCCCTTGTCGAAGACCGTGATCGCGCCGCCAGCGGCCGCCATCTCAGACCCGAACTTATGCATCATCGGCCCAGCCTTGCTGGCGATCTCGTGCAGGTACTTGAGCTGCTCAGCCGGCGTCTCGAACACCTGCCACACGCTCAGGCCGGACATCGCTTGGAGCTGCGTGTTCACCGTCTTGTAGGCGCCGACGATGTTCTTGGACACGTCCTCTTGGAACGAGCCGAAATCTTTGCGGATCGCCTCCAGCGCCTTGCCGAACGACGGGTCGCCGGACATGGCCGCGGCGTCCGCCATGAGGTTGTTGAAGATGTCCAGCGGGATGGAGAGGATCGCCTTGCCGATCTTGAGCATCGACCCAAGCACTCCAAGTGCCGTGCTTTGGAAGCTGCCCATCACCTTGGCGATGCCGCCGAACGTCTTCTGCAGCATGCCAGCGTTGCTGGAGACTGCTTTGGTGCTCTTGCTCATCGCGTCCATCGACTTGGCGCCGATGTCGCCGGTCTCTGTCGCCTTCGACGCCAACGCCTCGAACGCCTTGTTGGCTTCTCCAAGCTGGTCGTTCAATTGCTCAGCCGATAGATCCTTCATCACAGCCTGCAGCTGCATTGCCACCTTCAGCTCCTGCTGCATGGTGTTGAGGATCTGGTTCTCGACGCCTAGCCGGTTCTCAAATAGAGCGTTGAGCTGCTTCTGGACGCCGATGCTGTCGACTTCGCGTGCCACCTAGACCCTCAGGCCGGCCACTTCACGCCAAACTCACGTTTGAAGCGAGCGGCGGCTGCGCGCTTCACGGTCAACGCCTTCGAGACAACGTCAAGCTCCTCGCTCTCGCAAAGGATCCTGTCGAACTCGCGTGTGACGTACAAGGCTTCTGAGAACGCCTCCAACTGCTTGACAGTTCCGTACACGTCGCAAGGAAGCTTGCCTGTCAGGGCGGCGCTCGCCGCGAAACGTCGGATGATCTTGGCGAGGCAGGTGGGTTCCATGTGTCCTAAGTAAACGTCCGTTGAGTTAGCGATCCTTGTCGCCGCCGAAAGCCTTCTCCAGCTGCGCGAAGTTGATACGTCGCTGAGGTGTGGATGGTCCAAGTGCCTCGTCAGGGTTGGATCCAGGCTTCTCGATCTCCTTCTTAAGGCGGTTCAGGTACCACTCCTTGTAAGCGATCGGGAAGTCGTAGTAGTCGCCCCAGTTCCACCCACCATGGTGCTTCATAAGGAAGAACGGCTCAAGGACGACTAGTTCCTTGTCACCTGGCTGAAGGCCAAAAGAACTCGATCCCGATGGGGATCTGCACCTCCTCGGTGTACTCGCAGCTGTCACACTCGAAGAGCTGGGTCATGTCGATGCCAGGCTGGATCGTCTTCATCCTGTCGCGCAGTGCAAGCGAGTCACGGCCTGGCATGTTGTCGACGAAGAACATGAGGTTGGCGCGATCCCTCTTGTCGTTGACGCTGAGGATCGCGCTCTTGATCTGGTCAGAGACGTGGGTGTCGATCGGCGAGGCCATCAGCTTCTTCTTGCGTGCCTGCGCGGTGACGAGCTCCTCCTCATCTCGACCAGTCAGCATCTTGAAGGTCACGCGTGCCTTGGTGACAGGGAGCGTGAAATCGAACTCGTTGACACCTTCGGCAACCGGCTCCACCTCAAGCTCCTTGACAGCAAGCTGCGAGAGGTCAAACTCCTTCACCTGCTTCGTCTTGCAGGATGGGCACTCCATCTCCGGCTTGTACTTGGAGCCGTAACCCGTAGCGCGGATGCCGATCATGAGCGCGTTACGGTCACCCGAGATGAGCTGCTCGATGTCGACCGACTTGTCGATGACGCATGACTTGATGAGCTCCGTGATGACGGTGCCCTTCTTGATCAACGCGGTGCTCGTGAGGATGTCCTCCTCACGGGTTGTCATCGCCTTGACCTCTAGCTGTGTGCGTCGGTGCAGTCCGCTCTCCATGGAGTACAGGACGCCCTTCGACGGAAGCGTCACGAGCTCGGCAGGGACGACGATGCCAAACTCCGCCTTCATCCGTTCAGCGACAGACATCTTTTGGATGCCCTGCGCAACGTTCATGTGAGAGGGCATGCCCTCGCCGAAAACCTGGTTCTTCTGCTCTCGCTTATCGCTCAATTGGTATTCCTCTGTCAGAGGTACCTTAGCGCGCAGCTTGAAAAAGGTGCCCAGAGGTCACACCCAAGAGACAGTTTACCTGATCAGCATGTACGCGATGGCACGTGGTTCAAGCGCTCGCGCCTTCAACTCTTCAGCGCTGACGTAGCGAAATGTTCCTGCGTCAAGGAACGCTTCCATCTGACGTGTGACCTGCTCGAGGCTACACCCAACCTCGATCGCGATCTCACCATGTAAAACTGGCCGTGGGGCAACGCGCTGACACAGAGCACGCAGACGTTCCTCGAACCTTGGGAGAGGGGAACGTGTGAAGGATGACATGGGTTTACGTAGGCTCATCACTTCACGCGTCTGGCCTTCTTGTTCATCAGCGAGTCTTGAGAGAATTGACCCGTTCTACCCGTGTTTAGATCCAGGTAGTTCCGAAACGGCATGCTGACTAACCTTGACTTTCTTTGGTTAGAACGCGTAGTGACCACATCAACGTGACCGTCCAACAAGAGAAAGATGATCTCATACTTGCCATCACACTTCCATGTGCTGCCTGTCGAAGCGTCGTAAGCCTTCACGCGATCCTCACGCTGACCGAGAAGAATCCGCTGTCGAGTCGAAACGTCTTCCCATCGTCTTTTTCTCTGCCGATCTCGTCACACAGACACAGCATGCGATCGTCATGCAAGATGACGAACGTGTACTTGTCGTGGTAGCACCAGACGCTGCCGACGATGAACACGCTGCTAGACACCATGTGTCAATCAACCCTTGTGGAGTTTTGGTTGAGCACGGAAGACAACGTCACCGATCCAACGCACGCACGATCCAACCAGAACACCCTGCGCCACTGATGCATTTCGTTTACGCCGTTTGAGACGAACCCGTCGAGCACGACGAACAGCTCTGTCTTGTCATGTGTGGCGCGGTTGAACTGGTACTGCCACACCGAGCCTGTAGGAGCCTCGTAGGGTGTCACTTGATCTCCTTCGACTTGTAGTTCACGTGCGACTCCTCAGCGAACCACCCAACGTCTCCGAACGTGAGGCTTAGGTGCTTGCGAAAGCTCTTCCCGGGATGCTCGTTCAGCACGCGATCCGAGTACTCTGCGAGCACCAAGAAGATGTCTTCTTCTGGGGTGTCCTTCTCGAACACCCAGACGGTGTTGTTAGGGGAGTCGAACGGTCTCACGCGATCCTCGCTGCATCGTTGTCGATCCAGGACCCTTCCCCAAACGGGATCAGACTCCCGTTCGTGAGGTTGAACGAGCGTCGGTACACACTATTTTCGCCAAACTTCACATGCCCATCAAGCACGACGAAGATCGTTCCTCTCGTGCTGTAGCTCGTTATTGTCAGAGGCATCTCCCAGACAGAGCCAGTTGGAGCGTGGTAAGGGGTCACGTGACCAACTCGCTATTGTCATCACGTGCTGAGTGGCGACCCATCCAGCAGAACTTTCCAGTGTCAAGACTGACGTACATTCTGTACGGCAGATCGCTCATGAACACATCAAGCATGATGAAGAGTTCGCCCTCAAAATCCCACACGTTGCCTGTCTGAGCATCGTAAGGTGTCACGCGAGCTCCACGGCCTCTTCGTCGAAAGCAGACTTAGACGAGAAGCCTGCGAGACACCCGTTCTCCAGATCCAGACAACGTCGCTCCGGCCACAGGGTTCCAACGTGATCCAACCAGGTAGTAGATCCGGTCAGGGCCGTACTTGTTCAGGCGCCAGACGGAGCCGTAGGGAGCGTTGTAGCAGGACACAGGTTCAGGCTACAGCTCCCGAGCGGATGACGGCACTCTCGGCAGTTTAAACGAAAGAGGCTCGCACAGTCACCTGGCAAGCCTCCATGTACATCCACAGTAAGTGGATGATATCGTTGTCAATATTGCAAAACAGCGTTGTCGTACCGAACCTCGAGAGCGATGTCACACGCCCCGAAGTCCTCGTACGTGAGCTCACCGAAGGTCGCGCTGCGGATGAAGGCTCCCTTGATGTCCCACAGCTCGATGACGGTGCCGACGGGGTCGACCATCTTGAGCTGCACGTCACGCTTGTAGAAGTCGGCGTAGCCGGCTCGACCCGACACGGACTCGTAGCACAGGCGGATCCACTCCATCACCTGCTGCGCGCCGCTGGGCGCGATCGCGTCCATCAACGTCATGGTGATCGTGTTGAACCGCGTCTTCGCCGCGAGGTACCTCACGGAGTTGACGAAAGGCATCTCGATCTCCTCTGTCGTGATCGTGGGGCGCGCCACGGTCTTGAGCAGGAAGGCGTCGATGCCTTCGATCTGGAGAACCCATCGATTCTTGCGCTTTGGTTCGAAGCGGTTGGGAAGCAAACTAGAGACATCGAGCACCTCGGCCATTTTTGTAACCTTTTCACGCTCTTGCTGGCGTTGTCTTTACATATTGCGTTCTTCAACTTTCCGAAGACAAACTATAATCTGTAGCAGATATGACTAGATACATCATGAACAGCGTCGAGTTCGTTAGACGCTCCATTGAGTTGCACGGCAACAAGTACGATTACACCGAATCAGTCTACGTCGATCAACAAACGAAAGTAAAGATCTTTTGTCGAACGTGTCAGAAGCATTTCGAGCAGAAGCCACAGAAACACTACGCAAAAGGCGAAGGATGTTGGGAATGCGGCGTTGCCAAGCGGACCGCCGCTCAGACATTTACCTTTGAGCAGTTTGTTGAAAAGGCACGAATAAAGCATGGGAAACGCTTTGACTACGATCGAACGACATACACACGAGCAAAAGACAAGCTCACTATCCGTTGTCGAACATGCAAGGACATCTTCGAGCAACAAGGTAACTCCCATTTGCTAGGGACGGGATGCCCGCGATGTAGTGTCAAGATCGCTCACATCAAACAGAGTTACGGCGGCGAAGGCTTCATCGTGCGAGCGAGGCAAATACATGGTGACAAGTTCGATTACCTCGGATGCTCAGATCCACATTGGAGACAGAAGAGCATAGTCACGTGGAGGTGTCGCGATTGCAGTCTGATGCATGATCAGCTTGTGCTCAATCACTTAGCAGGGCAAGGGTGTGCGAGATGTTCAGGCAAAGAACATCATCACACTCTTGAAAGCTTTGTTGAAAAGAGCAAAAGAATTCACGGTAACGATCGTTACGATTACTCAAATGTTGAGTATGTTGACAGTAAAACACACGTTTGGGTGACATGCATTCCATGTCAATTGACATGGCAAGTCAGACCGTACAACCACATGAACGGCAAGGAATGCCCTCGCTGCGTCGCCAAACGGTTTGTCTCTAAGGGAGAAACAGTTTGGCTCGACAGTCTCAACATCGATCTGAAAGACCGCAACGTGTGGGTCAAAGCGAACGGCCGAAAGTTCAACGTCGACGCTCTCGTTGGCACCACCGTCTATGAGTTCAACGGCGACTACTACCACGGCAACCCTGCGAAGTTCGCGCCAGAAAAAGTCAACCACAAATGTGGGCTCACCATGAAGGAACTTTACGACAAGACGTTAGAAAAGCACGCTTGTTTAGAAGCGGCAGGTTACACGGTCGTGTCGATGTGGGAGAGCGAATGGACGAAGCTCATGAAGGCTCGAACAAGAGCTCATCGCTAGAGTCCATCCCGAATGCGGCGTCGCCTAAGTGGTGGATGTTTCCTGTCTCAAGATCCATCGCGTGCCACCAAGGCATGCTTGCAGCGAAGTTGGTTGGCACGGACGCGTCACGGATCACAAGGATGATCGTGTTGCTCATCACCCAAACCTGACCCACGCTCACCACTCGCCTTTCCTCCACTTCCTGAGGCTAGACTTCTTGCCTGACCTGCGATCGATGATCTGGTCGTCTTGCTCTCTGTACGTTCTCACCGCGTCTCCACGTTGCCCTGAACCCACCTGATCGTGTCTCAGACGGTCACGATCTGACTTCACGCCCTCGACCGCAGCCTCGTGCAAACGTGCGGCCAAGATCTGGTACGCTGTCGCCTTGTTCTGGTGCTGCGAGCGTTCGTTGTCGATGCGCACGCTGAGGCCTGACGGCCTGTGTGTGGCGATGACACAGCTCTCCGTCTTGTTGCGCTTCTGCCCCCCAGGGCCAGAACCTCTAGCCGTCACGATCTCCACGTCTGACGTGTTGAATTGCGTGTTGACTGAGGTGTTAAGGTCAAGCACGGCGACGGTGATCGTCGACGAGTGAACGCGTCCACGCTTCTCAGTAGCCGGGATTCGTTGCCAGCGGTGACCACCGGCTTCGTTAGCGTAGAGGCGCTTTGCGTCCACTCCAGTCACTTGCACGCAAGCGAAGCCAGCGTACTCCTCGATCACCTCGACGTCAAAGACCGTTTCGACGCGCGGCGCACGCGTAAGCACGCAGCTGCTCGGTCACAAGGTTCTTAGCGTCGTCGCCGCCTTCTGCGGCGCGGATCTCGATGAGCACGGTCTCCATGGTTGTTCTCCTGAACGTTCTTAGCTACAGAACCCTAGTCACGTATTCGGGGTCGTGGGCGAAATTCTCCCACAAGTGACACGTTTTTCCGCTATCGATGCACAAAGCCAGCCACGCCCACCGCTGGTGCTCGTACCCGTCCCTGTCAAGGTCGGTCCGGATGCATCGCTCGAGCAGCAGGAACAAGCCGGTCTTGCGCCAGCCGCGTATCTCCCACAGCTGGCCCACTTCGAACTTGCGGGAAGCGGCGGGCCGCTTCAACAGACCTTTTTACCTAACCTGTCGCCGCCCGTCCATGCGCAGTAAGTGCGAACTCGAGGGTCAATGTGTGGCCGACCCTGCCAGAACTCGACACCGACCTTTGGCTGCTCGATCACTGTGATCGGCATGGGCGCGGCCGTCGAAGGGGAGCAAACGTGCTCAAGGCCAGCAAGCGGATCGATCGCGCTAGAACGATCAGGTGTTGCCTTCGTTAGAACAAGAGTAAGGTGATCCTTGATGCAGGCCACCTGCTCAGCGGTGAGCTCTGCCTCCGGGTCGTTACCCGCAGCGAGCACTTCGAAGTATCCTTGCAGCCAGTACGCGAAATTTTCAGGTGTCACGCCTATAAAGTAGTAGGCAACTCCATCTTGCCCAAATACTCATCAGTCTCGACACCAACGCCCCACTCTCGATGTTGACCCGCGTATTCTCCTTGGTACATGTCGCTCAGTATCGCCAGGATCAACGTGTTGTAGAGTCGTGTGTTCGGTATGCGATTTGTCTCAACGACGTCTAGCACAACGTACAGTCGATACAAGTCTACGAGAACGTCCCCGCGTTTGCGAGCGTCACCCATGTTTTTCCTTGAGTTTCACAACGCGGTAATCAGCGATGTGCCAGCACTTGTCAGCTGCGTCACTCGCCGCTTCGTGTGATCCAAAGCGATCAGCTCGTCCCTGTTTACGTGAGTAGAAGTAGAAAAGATCCCCGTAAGTGGTGAAAGCAGACGTCAGGTACTGCCCACGGCCGCGCTTCTTGCTAGAGCGAACGATGTACTTCACTTCTTGTCTCCTTCGATGATCTCAAAACGTGGTCTCTTCTTACGGATCTGCTTGAGCTTCTTCAGACGTTCGTCTTCATCAGATTTCGCCTTCTCGTCCCACGCGTAGTTGAACCCCTGCAGGTATCCATCATGCCAGTTGCGTGTACCAATGGTTCGTTTCACCAAGGTGTAAGTCACCACGCATCCAGCGACGAAAGAGAGCAACACGGCAAGAGCATCACTCATTGACCACGTCTCAAAAAACGTTCTAGCTCACTGAGGTAGATGTCTAGGTCCTCATCGCGCAGTCTCGAATGAAGCGCGACTTGTTTGTTAGCATACTCAAGGTCGCTCTCGACCTTTGCTAACTGTGCTCTGTACGACTCCGCCATGTGCTTGTAGTCGTCGCGGTCGCGTGCGAGCTCCTTGACCATCTCAGGCACGTCTGCGATGGTCGTTCCAGACCAATGTGGCGCAGCAGACACGACGAGAACTTCCATTGTCTCTTCTAAGAGAGAGGCCGCTGCGAGATCCTCAAACCTGTATTTGAGGTGAGAGACCACAGCTGCAACGGTGCTTCGGAACAACCCCACGTTGGCCATGGTAACGCTCTTCAGCGAAACTTACTACTCTTGGAACGTCGACGACTAGTGGAGAGTTTCGTGCCGGACTTCTTAGGTGGAGGAGTCTCCTCTTCCTTTGCCTTCTTGTTGAGCAAGAACGAAGCGACGTCATCGTCGTCATCGCTGTCCTTCTGTGAGAAGTCAAAGTGACCGCCCCCGGCGACGCCGAGCTTCATCTCTTTGACGACGCCTGCGATGAGATCTCTAAGCGTTTCGTTCACGGGCGGATTTTCGCCCGCGTGTGGACACTTCGGATCATGCTTTCCAGGAGGGCCACCGCATTCAGGGCACTTTGTTCCGTCATCCTCGTCTTCGATCTCGTCGACACGATGATCAGGATGTTTCCATTTCGGCGGTGGCTTGTCTGCAGGACCGGCCTTACCCATCGTGCGAGCCGATGCGTTAGACGGAACATTGTCCATGGAAAAGTCTTTCCCGGTTGCGATCTTTGCACGGCGTACAGCTGCGCTGTACCTTCCAAAGTCATCTGACGTTGAATCTTCATCCTCGTCACGCACTTCACAAACGATCTTCATGATCGCGCGTCTAAGCACGCTCTCATTTGCTTGCTTAGATTGCTTGGCTTGCCACTTGAGAAATTCTTGGCTAGGTCCGCCTTTTTTCTTGACGCTGACCGATGGTGTGAACACACCTTGCGGTCCACCAACGTCCTTCATCGCCAACTTCTTCACCTTGGAAGCGATGTGACTCAACCAACTTTCGTCTTCATCGGCTGGATCGCCTTCAGTCATGGCACATTCGCACGTGCCTTCGTTCTTCATGCCGCCGCAAACTTCACATGAGAGATCTGCTTCACGTTTCGGTTTTGCGACGATGAAGTCGTCTTTGGACGGAAGCTTCCCGTGTGGACTATCGTTGAAAGCCTCAGGATCAAGGTAAAGGTCACGGATGTCTGCGTCATCCTCATCAGCCCACACCTCTTGCCCGGTCTTGGGATCGATCCAACCGTATGCCTCATCGATCTCGTTAGAGGCGTCCAGCTTCATGTCACCAAGCAATGGCGACAGCTTCTTCGCGTCGTCAGGTTGAGCGCGTTCAAGCGCTTCCCTGACGATCTTTGCAACTGCTTCATTCAAGTTCATGATGAGAACCTATCAGATCTGCGCGCCGGCGTTGGTCACGACGAAGTCAAGTGCAACGTATTCGATCGCGTGAGTGGGTTGGACCCAGATCTTGCCACGAATCGTGTTGTTCTCAACGTCAGCCTGGGTGGTTGTGCCTGTGTCGATCTGAACCTTGTAGCGTTCAACGCCGAACTGCTTCTGGATGCGTGAAAGCCGAGGCTCAACGGTTGCTTGGAAGCGTGCAAGCGTGCTCTCACGGTTCGGCTCAAAGACGAACGTGAGCGCGATGTCTCGCACCTGGCGACGCAGATCGATCATGAGGCGACGAACGTTGACTCGATCCAGCGAGCTGGCGAACGCTTGCAGCGTGCGCTGACCCCACACAACCACTCCGCCTTGCGCTTGCGTGCCAGCCGGTGTGTTCCCTGGGAACGCGACGAGCGGGTTGATGTTCGCGTCGTAGAGCGTGTCCATGTTGTCCTTAGACAGTTTGACCTTCGTCTCGAGCGTGCTAGCAAGCGCGCCACGATCGAAGCCGGCGGGCGCGAACCAGGGGTACGCCTTCGCGTCGTTCAACGCGAACGCACCGAGGACGACGACGCTGGAGGGGACCATCACATTGCTCTTTGTGGTGGGATCCGTGACGACGACGTCAGGGTAATACGCGGCGCCGAACGAGTTGTTGAGCGCGCGTGTCTTGAACTGCGTCGTCGTGTTGATGACGCTGGGGACCTGGATGCTTCCCGTGATGAGCGAGCCGTTCGTGTCGTACTCCTCGATGTCCATGATGTACATGGCGTCGAAGCGACGTTCAACAGACTCGATGGCCTTGTCGGTGACGATAGCATGCCTGATGCCGGGGATGGCGAGCAGCTGGATGTCAACGTCGGTGCGCTCAGACATGATGTCGATCGCCTTGCGGTAAGCTGCGGCCGACGCGCCTGCAGACTGGCCGCGTGTGGAGTCAGCCATGTCGGCCGTGACAGCCACGTTGGAGATGGCGGCCTCCTCGCGATCGAACATGTTTGTGCCGTCGAATCCGCCTTGCGTGAGCATGGTGAACTTGAGGTACTTGCGGTTTGGCTGCGTGAAGTCACCGATCGCGAGGGCTCGCGTCTTGTCAGCAGCGTTCGCTGCGATGTTGCCGTCACGCACGTAGACAGCGGTCGACCATTTTTGAGGATCTGCCTTCGCATCCGAGCCGGTCATGACACGGATGTTCTCAAGTGTGAACTTGTTGTTGCAGAAGCGATCCACGTCGAGAATGCCGTTCGAAGCCGAGTCAGCGACGCCGACAGAACCCTCTTCCAAGAAGTTCAGGTTGGATGTCTGGAAGTTGGGGAAGTAGAGAGTGTAGCTCGCGAGCGAGTCGTTCTTGACGCTGGTGGCGTTGGGGTTGCTCACGCTGATGACCTGCTCGAACTGAACGCCCCAGTAGAGCGACGAGTTGACAAGCGCTTTGACGCCTTCGCCCTCTTGCAGGCTGAGCCTGAAGGGGACCGGGGGCTGGACGACGCGCTTGAGCGCGTCTGCCACGATCAGATCCGATTGCCCACCGATCGAGGTGATCGCGGCGAGAGGGGCAGAGCCGGACGTCACCAGGTGAGCGATGCCACGGAAGCCAATGGGGAGAGCAGTGGAGTCCACCTCACCGTTGACGACGAGATCATCGAGCTCAACGCGAACGTAGTTGGACGCGTTCGGGTAGTTGCCGTCAACGACGAGCTTCTGGGACTGGGTCGTCTTGTCGAAGTCGTAGAAGACGTTCATGTCGCCGATCGACTTGGCGATGTAGCGATCCGCCGAAGGGTTCAGGGACAGGCCGCGGTACTGCTCGAGCGTGCGAGGGTTCACGTCTGTGTCGTTCCACTCACGCACAACAACGTCGAACGTGCCGTATGGGTTCTGACTGTCAGACGAAGGCGCGATGTTCTCGATGGAGATCTTGACCTTGTTCGAGTTTCCGGCGCCGTCGTCTATCATGTGGAAGCGGAAGAGCGCCTTCGGCGTGCCACCAAATCGCTGCGAGAGAACCCAAGGAGACTTGGCGTGAGAGAAACGATCCTCCCAGTTCTCGTAGTTCGGAGTAGAAGCGCTGCCGACATCACGGCCAAGACTGCCTGTGAGGATGAACGCCGCGGACTCAAGCCCGGCGGTGTTGCCAGCCGAGGAAGCGCTGCTGATGAGGCCAGATCCAGTCACGACTGCGAGCGCGGGATGGATGTCCCAGTACGCGTAGAGGTAGTGACCAGCCTGCTGCAGCTTGTACGGATCGCTGTTGAGGACGTTCTTGAAGTAGTTTGGAGCCGTCGAGTCGAAGCTCGCGGTGTACACGTTGGGGTACGCTGCGTCAGTGCCCTTGTGACCGTTGAGCAGCAGAACGAACTCCTGCTTGCCGGAGGCGAGGACAACCGTGCCAACAGGCGAGCCACTAGAGCCAACGTCGGTCGCGACGAGGGTGGACGCGGGAGCTGCCGAGGCTGTGAAGGACGACGACAGCTTGACGATGACACCCGAGGGAGCCATCAAGACGCCGCGGAGCATGGGAACTGCCGTGGAGGCGCCTGGCGTGACAGAGCCAACACCTTGCAGGCTGGCGGAGCTGAAGATGGACGAGCCAAGCGACTCGCTCATGAAGCAGCCGATCATGTACACGCGTCCAAGCGATCCGCCGGAGTTAGCGTAAGGGTTGGAGGTTAGGATGCCACTGTCGACGTTTGGCAGCTGCTCGCCGGCGACGAAGCCTGCGTTGAGCACACGGCCAGCGTTCGTTCCGGTCTCACGCTTGAGGCCTTGACCCACGCCGAGGACTCGAAGGTATGTGACAGCCTGCGCGCTACGCAGCCACTCAGTGACAGCAAGCGGGCCAAACTTCTGCCCATCGGTCTTGCCGAACTTGGCGTAGTAGTCCTCGATCAGGCCAACGGTGACAGGGACGAAGGCAGGACCTTTGAGAGAAGTTCCGATTACACCACACGGCGTTCCGATTGGCTGCGCGCTCACGGGGCCGGAGAGGTCTATCTCTCGACTAGTAACACCAGCACTTCCAAGTTTCACGTTCGCCATGTTTGGTAACTAAGCGACTGTCTCAATTTCAGCTCTCGAATCTAACTGATAGGTCCTCAGTAGCTAGCATCATAGCAATGGGACGCTCCGGGCCGCCACGGTTAGATCAAGATGTTGTTATCTCTCGTATGAGATCAATACACGGCGACACGTATGACTACTCGAAGTTCGTCTACACAACTTTGCGAACCAAAGGTGAGATCATCTGCCGCGAACACGGGAGCTTCTTCCAGAACTACGGCAATCACTTCTTCAATCGTTCTGGGTGTCCAACGTGTGTTCATCGTCGACTGACACTTCAACAGATCGAAGCACAACGAGCTCCATCAAATAAGCTCGCCTTAGACACCGTCGTCGACAGAATGCGTCAAGCTCACTCGACGCCTTTCGACTACACCGCTTTCGAGTACGTTGAGATGAAGACGCCGGGGAAAATCTCATGTCCAACACATGGACCATTCTGGATGTCACCTAACGATCACGTCAGAAGTAAGACAGGCTGCCCGGAATGCACGAACGAACACCTTCGCGCGCAGCGTGCTTGGTCGTTGGACGAGGTTGTGACTCGTTCGCGAGCAATTCACGGCGACACGTACGAGTATCCTCCGCAGGTCTACGTCAACTCCTCGACGCCGTTCACAATCGTCTGTCGCAAGCACGGCGCCTTCCAACAGTGTTACGACAGTCACGTTCATCAGACAGCCGGATGCCCACAATGCTTTGGCTCGTTCAAACGTACGCCCGATGAGTTCCTTGATGCAGCTAAGACTGTTCACGGCGAACGTTACGACTACTCAGAAGTCAAATATGTGAACAACTCGACTCCCGTAAAGATCGTCTGCTCTGCCCATGGATCCTTCTGGCAAAAGCCAATGAAACATATCAACGTCGAGCAAGGATGCCCTCGTTGCGCCGACAACGTATCGAAAGCCGAACGGAAATGGCTTGCTGCCGTCGGCGTGCCGGACGACCCTGATCATCGTCAAGTGCGCATCGTCGGCAGTCGAATGAGAGCCGACGGCATGATCAACCACACGGTCTACGAGTTCTTCGGCACCTACTGGCACGGTGATCCACGAACGTACGCACCCGACGCTCTCAACACAAGGAACGGCCACCGCATGGGCAGTCTTTACCTCGAAGCGCTCGAGAAGCAACGACGCATCATCGAGCTCGGCTACGAACTCAAGTACGTGTGGGAGCTAGACTACCGTGCGGGTCAACTCTTTTCAGAGAAGAACCCGCACGGGTGGCTCACACGAATTCCACGCCGGCGTTCGTGATGATGAAGTCGATCTTGATGAACTCAATCGTCCTTGTGGGCACGATCGTGATGCGTCCGTTGAGTTTGTTCTCGTCGCGGTCGCGGTCGGTGTTGTTGGTGTCGTCCATGACGACGCTGAAAGACTCCACACCGGCTTGCGTCTGAATGAGGCCGAGGCGTATGGACGCGTCGCGAACGAACTGATCCCTGACGGTGGGCGTGTTCTGCTCGAAAGGCAGTTTGAGAGCGATGCCAGTGACCACACGCTTGACTTCAAGCAGAAGGCGACGCACGTTGACACGATCGAGCGCGCTCTTGGAAGCTTTGCACGTCTTCTGCCCGAAGATGACGAAACCCTGCTTGGGGAACGTTGCGATCGGGTTGATGCGCACGTCGTAGAGCGCGTCGCGGTCAGCAGCGTTGAGCCTCACTGCGATGTTCTTGACGAAGTCAAGCGCGGCACGGTTGAAGCCGGCAGGCGCGAACCAGGGGTACGCGATCCGATCGTTGTAGGCAAGCGCTGCGAGAGAGGCCACTGAAGCTGGCACCTTGACGCGGCGCTTGTTGGTCGTGTCGTCGATGAAGACGTCGGGGAAGTAGACAGCCGAGTAATCGTTGTCGATCGCGCGTCCGTCGAAAGCCTTCGCCGTGTTCGTCACGTCAGGACGGCTGGTTGAATCGTCGTAAAGCCGTGTGTTCGTGTCGTCGTACGTCGCGATGTCCATGAGGTAAACAGCCATGCCGTACTCGCGCGTCTTCTGCGCCGCGTAGTTGGTCAGGTACGACTCACGGATGCCTGGGATCGCCAGGATGTTCGTGTTGATGTAGAACTGGTTCGTCATGATGTCGACGGCCGTCTTGTAGGCCACAACGCCGTTGTTGCGCGTCGCGGTGCCTGCTTGATTCTGTGCGAGTCCTGGCGAGACGTAGGAGCTTTCTGCGCCACCGCCAGCATCGAACGACACAGCCTTGTCCTGCATGCGTCGAGCCGACTTGTCAAGCATGTTCACGCCGTCGAATCCGCCGTAGAGGAACGTTGTGAACTTCGCGTACGGAGAGAATCGGTTGAACTGAACGCTCGACGTCGCCGCAGCGAGAGCTGCAAACGTGAGTCGGCTAGAGATGGTGCCGTCGTTGACCGTGTACGTCGTCGGGTTGACCGTCGCGTTACGCAGGTACGAAGCCTCTTTCATGTGCGCGTCGATCGAACCCGTGAAGTCAGCAAATGCGGTGTTCGCGAAGGCAACACGTGCGAGGCTGAACTTGTTGTTGCAGAGGGCGTCGGCGTTCGTTCCAGTGACAACCGCATCAAGCTTGCGGATGCCCGCGAACTGCGTGAGGGTCGCGATGAGGCTGTTCTGATCGGTCACCGTGTTCGGGTTGAGCGGCGTGGTGTTGCGCTCGAACTTGACACCCCAGTAGAAGTTCGGGGAGGCGAGCTCAGTGGGGCCAGGGTTGCCGACGTAACCCGCGGTCGCGACCTCACCCTTCGTCACCTTGAAGCGGAACGGGATCGGAGGAATGACAGAGCCGCTGAGCATCGCTCCGATTGTGTTGCCAGAGACGTTTGCAGCGAGGCGAACGAGCGTGGCGACACCCGGGCGATCCGTTGTGCCGTCGTTGGTCTTGAGAACCTCGACGCCGCGGAACCCGAAGGGCAAAGACTTCGCCGGTGTGAGCTTGCGCTCAACCTGATCGCTCATGACGACGCGAATGAACTTGGATTGGTTGGCGTACCGACCACTGCTCAGAAGACGACGCTCGTTGAGATTCTCGCTCTCAAAGTTGAACGTGACCTTGCGATCGCCAACCTTGCGTGCGACGTAGTTCTCAGAATCTGGGTTCAGATCGCACTGCGAGAACTGCTCGAGGATGTCGGGGGTCGAGTCCGTGTCGTTGAAAGCACGCACGAGCAACGAGAATGTGCCGTAAGGGTTGGCAGGATCACCCGAGATCTTGAGATCCGCGATAGAGATCTTGTAGAGTCGGTTGGCGTACTCGCCATCGTCCAACGCCTGAACAGAGAAGAGATCGTACTCGGTCGCTCCAAAGGGTTGCGAGATGATCGACGGGGACGCGGGCGCGCTGTACTTCGTGTCGAAGTGGCCGAACGTGTCGCGGAACTTCATCGAAGTGTCGCCGGATGCCGTGGATGTGTTGTTCGAACCAGAGACGATCGCGACGGTGGTTGCCGTGGCGAGCTCGTCGTCGACCGCGTAATCGGCGTACACAAGGTGCTGTTCCGACGCGAACTTCTCAGGATCGCTGTTGAGCAACTTGGCGAAGTAATCCGAGCTGGATGGATCGAGAGATGCTGTGAAGATCTTGACGCCTGGGTTGCCATCGGTGACGCCGAAAGACGTGCCGTTCGACGAAGAAAGAACAATCTTGAACTTACCGCTGGAGACGGTTGCAACGTCGTCAGGAGTCGTGAGACCGAAAGCGCCTTGCGCGCTCTGGTTGCCGTCCAACACCATCATGCGAGTGCCGGAGGCAAGCAGTACGACGCCCCGGACAAGGTTTGCGACCGATCCGGCGAAGGACGAGTTGTTTGTGAACATCGGCATGCCGAACGCCTCGTTGGCACGCAAGCTGTGTTGCGCGACGAGGAGCTGGACGGCGCCCATGTGACGACCAGTCGAGTCGCCGTTAGCGAGCGAGCCAGTGACCACGAAGCCTGCGTTACGACACTGCCCAGTCGACTGAAAACGGAGGATGTCGCCGGAATTGTCGAGAGAGCCAGCGCCAAGGACGCGGAGGAACGTGAGAGCTGTGCGGTGCTTGAGGAACTCGTTCGCGGCGTAAGCCGACGGGTAACGGATGTCCAGATCGCCGAATGTCTGCTTGTAATTGTCGAAGTCACGGACCGTGACAGGCACGAACGCGGGGCCTCGGGTAGAGGCTCCAACGAGACCGGCGGGTACGCCAGCCGGGCCCAATTCTTGCCTTACTGAGAGGTCAGTCTCAGTCTCGAAGAATCCGGGAGAACGAAAGGTCTGCTCAGCCATGCTTAGATGTCTCCTGCGCGTTCATACGACGTCGTACGTAACTACGCGACGCGAGGTAGGAAGTCGTCTCGATGGTCAAGACGAATCACTTTGGAGAGATGATACGCAACCCGATCCCATCGTCAGGAACGATCACAGACTCCCCAGTCGCGATGTTGCGACTGATTACTCGCGCATATTCAGGCTCGCGACGACCTGTGAACGGGTTAAGCACTGTGTTCACAACAGCGCGTTCTGACGTACGAGCAACGTGTGTTTGCGGGTGTTGACTCGGATCTGTGAGAAGGTACTGACGATCTGGGTCGTCGGCTGCGGTATACGGATCAGGATCGGTGGGCATGCCATTTGTGAGGAAAGTGTCAACGCCTTCGCCACCGATGGCGAACGCGATCTGCGGAGCCGAAACGAATGTTCGCAAGCCAGAAGGAGTGCCAGGCGACGCGGACTCCACCAAGTACCCAGGAATCTTGACTGTTAACTTGTATTTGCGGATCAACTCCTGCGCAGACGAATCGTTTGCGTTGTCGTCTGACGAGTAGCCTTCGTCAAAGTACGCGACAAACCAGTAACCTTTGTCTGTGTCGATCTTCAGTGTGCGATTGCCAGTCGGCAGGTACGACACCATCAAACGTTCAAGCATCTGATTCATGTGAACCGTGTACTGGGCCCAGATCGTGATCTCGTACGTCGCGGTGTAGAACTGAGGTGTTGGAAGCGATGTGACTTGCCACGCGTTGATCCCCAGTTTAGGGGCGAGCAACCCGCCAGCACGGATGTCGGCGTCATTTTCGTTTGCACGTGTGCCATCACGTGTCGTTGTCAATGACCCTTGCTCGTCAAAAAGCCGATCACCAGGCACATCCTCGGAGTTTGGGATGCCGAGCTTGTTCATGATGTTCTGGTAGGTGCGATCACGTGAATCGAGCTTCGTTCGCACGACAATCTCGCCAATGTGTTGATTCATGCCACGACCCGTGACGTCAATCGTCGTCTGCTCCACACTGACGCGGCGCATGGTGACGAGCGGAAGGATGAGGGTCTTGTTTTTATCACGTAGAGCTCGACCAGACTTGAGCATGCTCCACTTCTCTCCAACGGCGAAGACGATCGGCACGTTCTGCTGCTTGCCAGGATCGTCTCCTACTTGGAAATTGACTTCGTCACGCAACGTCTTGAAGAAAGCCCTATCAAGATCCTCAAGACCACAACTTGGCACAAGCACACTGTCGGGGGTCGTGTTACCCGCGTAACCTGAAGGCACGCCTCGAGGATCGCCTGATTTGAAACGGGTGGTCATCACTTTTCTCCGTAGAAGTCAGAGCCTGTGGGATCGTCAACCGTCTTGGACACGCCCGAGATAGGATCCTCTAAGACGCCGTTCTCGCGTAGATCACGTCTGTCACCAGTTGGTTCTCCGCTTTGAACTTTCTCGCCGCGCGTCTGCTCAAACGTCTTTTGAACAGCATTTGGATCCGAGTAGCCGATATCAGACGGGCCGATCTGCGGTGCGTCGATCTGGCCTTTGCGAGACTGCACACATGAGAGCTTCATTCCGTCTAGCTGCTCTGCGTGACCATAGATGTTCCGCATACGTGAGACGTTGACGATCTCGTAAAGTGTGTCGCCCCAACGCACGAAGTCGCCGGTACAAACGTCGATCCCAACGTCGATCATGTCACGGTAATGCAGGAACACTTCAAGTTTTTGAAGTGTTTCAGGACCGAATATGTCGGTACGAACCTCAGTCTCTGGTGAACCCACAAGCGCCGGCAGCTGCACAGGGGTGTCCCAAACTTTATCGGGAGATTCGTTGTACATCTCGTGAGAGCGCGTCTTCACCTCAGAGATCGAGTAATAATACACGAACTGCCCTGCCACGTCTCGGATGAGCTCTTTAGTGAGATCCGAGATGAGGTTCTGCTCTCGCTGCCCTATGAAAAAACGTGACATCTTAGACGCGTCTAAGTAGGTCGAGCGAACTAGGCTTCGACCACATGAGCGTAAGCACCATGGCAAAAGCAAAATCCAAAGACGTGATCGTTGAACGTAAGATCGAAAAGAGCAATTTGCTTCCGATCGACTCAGGAGATGTCAAGTACTACGACTTCAGACAGAACAACAGCGGTGGAAGTTTCGATGTGAGCGATAACTTTGGCCAGAACGTCATCATCGCCGCGCGCGACATGAGAGAGGCCAACCGACGCGCTGAGGAAGTTGGGCTCTACTTCGATGGCTGTAGCTCTGGGTTGGACTGTGACTGTTGTGGAGACCGTTGGAGCGAGCAGTACAGCGAATCCACTGACGTCAAGCCGGCTGTCTACAGTAGAGATCCAGAGATGTACCTCCTCGATAGTGACAGCTGGTCTAGCACAAAGATCGTGATCTTCCACGCGGATGGCACACGCGAATCGCTCACAAAGATCGGTAGAACCAACGCGGTGTGAGCAGGTTCAACGACAAGTTGTACGCACGCGTTGGATGTAAAGGTGAAATTGCGTTCGTTAGGTTCAACGATACGATCAAATTTGGCCCAGGCATCGAATTCGAGGTCATTTGGTCTTGCGGAGGCGATCGGTTGCCAACAGGCAGCACTGGGTTTCTGTGCGAGAATGACATCGACGAATTGATCGTCGAGGGCATGCTCTACGCGATCGTCACCTGATCGACAAGCCTTTGCCGAGCGGCATCGGCATGAACTTCATGATGCGCGCGAGAGCCTCAGCCTTCGCCGCCTCACGATCAATGACTTGATCGTACGTCAACGCGTTGAGGAACTCGAGGAATCCTGTCTTCAACTTCTCCATGTCGTCGCGTGCTTCCTGGATCAACGCTTCTCCGTCTAGTTGCAGATCACTGCCAGGAATGGGGACCGTCTTGAACTTGCTGCGCACGCGACCCAACGTCTCTTTGCAGATCGCGAGCATGTACTGTCGCACCCACTGTCGACCAACCTCGTTGATCGACGCTGGAGGGACAACGGTGATCGGCACTTGCCCGGGAGTGGCGATCTTCGCCGCCTGAGCCAGTTGGTTGCCGTAGCCGTACGGCGCTGAGGCTGGATTGAAGGAGCTGTAGTTGTCGAAGTTGAGGGCAACGCGCATCCACAGTCTCCCGGACGGCGAGTAGCTGCCAGAGCTTGGCGTCGGGAAGATACGCAGGTTTCTGCCTTGGATCTTGTACGTGTAGTTTGAACGGCGAACACGATGTGCTGTCTCGATCATTCCACGACGCAGGATGTCCTCGTAGACAGGGAGCACGTAGAAGACCGACGTGTTGACGTACGACTCGTAGTTGAACTCGGTCGCCAAGAAGTTGGTGATGTTGCTCGCGTTGAGCAGCATGTTCTGAGCAGCAAACGGCTCGAAGTGGAAGATCTCGTAGACACGGATCTTGCTGTCCATCGACGCACTTGGGACGGTGCTCAAGAACGGTTGTCCGCTCTGCGTGCCTTCGCCTCGCTTCGTCTCGGTGTAAAGGTTGTAATCCTGTCGGCCACCCACCAGGTCAACGTACAGGACGTAGGTGTCGTAGACACCGCCTAGACCAGCATACGCGGCGTAAGCGTCTGCCTGCCGCATGAGGAAGTCGAACGATGTCTGAGGGTACAATCCTGTCATCGAGTAGGATGAGGACAGAGTGCCGTTGACAACGCTTCCCGAGAACGCCTGGGCGATCCCAAGGAGAGACGCCATCTGGGACGTGATCTGATTCTGACCCACGAGTCGACCGTACTCGAGGAAAGACTCCTCCAACGCTGACCACACCTGGCGTTTCGTGAGCTCAACTGTGATGATGTCGTCGCCGAGCCTACGTCGCACCCATGTGAAGGACGCGTCGGCCTCCCACGCGAAGATCGGATCTGCGTCAAAGAACCCGTACGGGGTCGGGTTTGGAGTGGAGATGAACGTGGCCATGTTACTCTGTCACCGGTTTTCCATCGCGCATGACGACGTTTCCGCCAGCGTCGATCACACGCTCAACTTCAGCCTGCGAACGTGTCAGCCATGTGCGTCCACGGAGCTCCACACGCACGGGAGGTCCAAGTGGATTAAGCATGACAGGAGCACGTGGTGCCAACCCACGATCTCGGTCTGTTAGTTTGAGCGTCTCTCTGATGAGAGCACGCAGCAACAGCTCGTGTTCCTTCGCCATGTGGGTACGTATCCTTGGTCGAGAGTCTAAGATCACGTTCATGTTCAGCATGATGGGATACGTCCCCGGTTTGAGCGACGTTGACATGGAAGATACCGTCGAAAAGCCTGATTGGGACGATGACGTCATCGTCGTTGGAGACATCGTGGAGGTTGCCACGTTGTACGGTCAACCAGCGTTGTCAAGAAGCGAGAACTTCGACACCAAGGCACAGCTGCGTGTCCTTGGTGCAGC
>Ga0315289_10001681_pt1 | contig 34316 bp, 33 predicted proteins | sample YL17G11_40_MG_FD_203452 | JGI IMG/M metagenome (GOLD analysis project Ga0315289, IMG submission 203452) | Sediment microbial communities from Yellowstone Lake, YNP, Wyoming, USA - YL17G11_40 | ecosystem: Environmental > Aquatic > Freshwater > Lake > Sediment | place: USA: Wyoming | collected...
GATTGACCTCCACATTTTACACATGACGATTTTGCCATAACCTACCTCCCCAACCGATGATTATTTAAGTATAGCAGAGGTGTCAACAATAGATTTGAATTATGATACAATGGTGTGGTGGGTAGGTGATACGTTTGGCTTTTACAGAAGAAGAAAAGACTCAGATTATTGCCAAAATACAAGAAAAAACGAAGGGGCAAATTGGGATTTGCCCGATTTGCAAAAACCCCAATTGGACATTGAACGATGGGTTTATCCCATTAAGTTTACAGGAGAATATAAGGGGATTAGTTCTTGGTGGGCCAATATTACCCTGTGTATCTATAACCTGCACAAATTGTGGCAATACCATGTTGCTAAATCTTATCACACTTGGCCTCCGCAGTTTGGTAGAAAAGGAAAAGAAAGAAGGGGAAGGAATACAAGAAGTTGGAAAATAATCCAATCCCATCAGGGAAGATTGGAATTGGTGATAAATCCGATTCTATCATTCATCGGGGCCCTCGGGAGGAAATTATCATAAACAGATTTCATTTAATATTAGTATTAGAAAGACTTAAAAAAGGCAGTAAACTTCCTTCTTATAGAGATGTATGGCCATGGATTGGGACTTTTGTTGCCTTTTTATTGACTTTAGTTACTGCGGAATGTAAAGATTTTCTAAGTTTTAAGGCAACTAGTTGGCAAGCAATTTTCTTTATTGCTACGGTATTATCTTTTGGGATGATAGTTTATACGCTTATTCAAGCATTTGCCTATCGTAAAGAACGCTCTAAGAAACCAGAAGAAGAAGTGGACGAAATAATTGAGAAGATGGCAAAAGATAGAGAGAAATTAGCAAAATCTGGTCAATAATGCTTTAATTAAAGTAGGAAAGTGCCCAAGATTAAAGATTCAGAAATCAAAAATCAGGTAGCCAACAAGAAAGACTTTGAAGCCTTGTTAAAGAAGGCTTCCAGCCATCCGCCTATATCTGTTTCAAAACAGTCAAAAACATAGGCTGCTCGTCTTTCCTGTGGTTGTACCTGAAAGCATACTCATCAACATAATGTTGTAAATGTTTCTGGCCAACTGCTTTATAAACTCCACTGATACCGCCTTTAAGTAAACTCCAAAATCCCTCAATGGTATTAGTGTGAACGTCACCGGATACATAAACCTTTGAAGCATGGTGTACTCTCTTATGTCTATAACCTTCTTGAGATAAACCAGTATAAGCTTGAAACTCATCGGTATAAATCATACTCTTGGGTAATACGTGTTCTTTAATAATGGGATATAAAGTCGTTCTTTTAAGATCACTGGTAACAACGGCTTCAATATTACCCTTGCGTTCTGCCATGCCAAATATAGAGGCTTTTCCGGCGGCCCCACGACCACGTTTCCCTGGCTTCCTAGCACCGATATATGTTTCATCCAATTCAACAGTGTTATCTAGTTTGCAATCCTCATCCATAAGACAACGGATTTGATAGAACATACGCCAAGCGGTTTTATAAGTAACTCCTAATTCACGCTGTAATTGCTTGGCTGATATGCCACACCTTGTAGCACTTATAATAAACATGGCATAAAACCATTGCCTAAGCGGTGTTCGGGAATCTTGAAATATAGTGCCAGCTTTTGGGTGAACGTGAGTTCCACAGAGATTACATGAATAGACTGGTAAATTTGATAGTTTTGAATGGTTTGTTACCTTACTGCATTGTTTACAAGTAATACCATTAGGATATAGATAGTTTTTCAACCACTCCAGACAAGCATTATCATCAGGGAACTGATTATTGAATTGTGATATAGTATATTTATTCATTTGTGTGATCCTCCATCAAGTATAGAATAGCACAAATGTCTACGGTTGTCAAGGGGATAAGCACGAATTAAAATAGACTTATCAAGAAGTGCCAGCAGGGGCGGGTTTCAGTTGCGAAACTGTTTTCCCGCCCTTATTTTTTCCCGGATGGATAATGGATAATAAGACAATGTTTTTCCTTTTTTGCTATTATAGCTATCGGACTATATAACAGACGGGCAGGAATTTGGAAAGACATAAAACGAAAACCGTCTATATTTGCCAGAGTTGCGGCAAAGAAAGCCCCAAATGGCAGGGCAAGTGCCCTGGATGCCAGGGGTGGAATTGTCTGGTTGAGAGTACTGTTACAGTATCTAAACGTGCCAGCGAATTGCCGGTTTCCGATAGCAATGCACCTCGTGAGTTGGTAAAAGTTCAAAACGACTCGTATTCCAGGATCGCCTTTCCCATTGAAGAATTGAACCGGGTACTCGGTGGTGGCCTCGTCCCGGGTTCCGTGGTACTTATCAGTGGTGACCCGGGCATAGGAAAATCCACTCTACTACTTCAGATATCCAGCGTAATCGCCGGATCAGGAGGCCAGGTAGTATATATTTCTGGTGAGGAATCGGCCCAGCAGCTAAAAATGCGCGCAGAGAGACTGGGAATTACCGGTGAGGGGCTCTTTGTATTTCCTGAAACTAATATGGACCTTGTCATGGCAAGGCTTGAGACGATGACTCCAAACCTCGTCGTTGTGGATTCTATCCAGACAGTCTACCTGGAGGATATCGGGAGCGCTCCCGGGAGCATCAACCAGATACGTGAATGCACCCTTAGATTTCTGCGCTGGGCAAAAAAAGCCAGCGTCCCCGTATTTACCTCGGGCCATGTGACAAAAGACGGCTCCATAGCCGGTCCAAAAGCACTGGAGCATATCGTCGATGTAGTGCTTTACCTTGAAGGGGAATCGTTCAACAGCTACCGGGTTCTGCGCAGTGCCAAGAACCGTTTCGGCTCGACCAACGAGGTGGGCGTATTCGAGATGAGCGGCTCAGGGTTGATCGAGGTACCCAACCCCTCGCAATATTTCCTTGAATCCTATGTCAATGGTGCCATAGGGGCAGCGGTTGTACCGACACTGGAAGGCAGCCGTCCCTTGCTGGTGGAGATACAGGCTCTTACCAGCCTTGCTGCATACGGTCCACCGCGGCGTATAGGCAACGGAGTAGATTTCAACCGGCTCCTCTTGATTTCCGCCGTTTTAACACGGAGGGCCGGAGTAGGTTTATATAACCAGGATGTCATAGTGAATGTAACCGGCGGTATAAAAATCTCTGAGCCTGCGGCTGACCTCGGAATCGCACTGGCAATCGCCTCCAGCTTCAGGGATGCGCGTGCTATACCCGGCACAGTTGCGCTCGGTGAAATCGGGCTAAGTGGCGAACTCAGGTCCGTGCCACAAATTGAAAGGAGGGTTGCTGAGGCAGCGAGGCTGGGATTTACACGGTGCATAGTGCCCGCATATTCCAAGAAATCGTTACATGCGATCGACAATATCGAGGTGTTCCGCGCTCAAAATATCGCCGAAGCGCTGCAACTGGGATTGGTTAAGGTAGCAAAGAAGAAAGAGCAGGAAGTTGAGTAAAAAGTCAAAGGTAGTAGCCATTGTAGTTAGTGCGGGCAGCGGTCGTAGAATGGGTACCGATAAAACATTCTTAAGACTCCTGGATAAACCTTTAATAGCCTGGCCACTAAGCGTTTTGCAAAATTGTGAACCGGTTGATGAGATAGTCCTGGTTTTGCATGGGAATAAAATCGAAAAAGGCCGTGAAATGGTTAATAAATATGAATTTACGAAAGTTAAAACCATTTGCCCGGGTGGGGGACTCAGGCAGGATTCGGTGAAAAATGGTTTGAGCCAGATAAAAGGATGCGAGTGGGTGATAATACACGACGGCGCCCGCCCCTACCTTACAGAAAAGCTGGTCCTTGATGGACTGGATGCGGCCGGGCAAACTGGAGCCGCTGTGGCAGCGGTCACAGTCAAAGATACTATCAAACAGTGCAATGATGGAGAGCTGGTGCAAAAAACTTTGGAGCGTAAGAATTTACGGTCCATACAAACGCCGCAGGTTTTTCGATTTGATATCATCAAAAAGGCTTACATCACGGTTAATGAAGAGGTTACGGATGATTCAAGCCTTGTTGAGAAAGCCGGTTTCAAGGTGAAGCTATACCCGGGGGATCATAATAATATTAAAATCACGACTCCTGAAGACATTGCATTAGCCGAATTTATCGCAAAGAACAGGTGAGGATATGAGAGCAGGGATTGGATACGACGTTCATCCTTTAATTACCGGCAGGGCGCTGGTGCTCGGTGGGGTTAAAGTCCCCTTTGGAAAGGGGCTCTCGGGATACAGTGACGCAGATGTCTTAACACATGCGATAATGGATGCTTTGTTAGGTGCAGCCGGCATGAAAGACATCGGTCACCAGTTTCCTACTGGTGATCCCGAGTATAAGGACGTTTATAGCATAGATCTGTTAGAAAAGGTAGGGAGAATGGTGTGTTCACGAGGTTTCGTGATTAAAAACGTAGACAGTGTCCTGATTGCGCAGGAGCCCAAGATTGCCCCGTATATTGACGAGATGTGCCACAAATTAAGCAGCGCTCTGAGAATTGATGTCGACCAGGTGATGGTTAAGGCAACTACTACCGATGGCCTGGGCTTCGCTGGCAAAGGAGAAGGAATGGCGGCCTATGCTGTGGCGCTTTTAGAAGAGTGAGTACCATTATTGCAAGGTAACCGATGAAGATATTCAGCACTTTATCTGGCCAGAAAGAGGAATTCGTTCCTCTAGGCGATATCGTAAACATGTACGTTTGCGGCGTGACAGTATACGACGTCTGCCATTTTGGGCATGCCTTGAGCTACATTTCGTTTGACGTTATCAGGCGTTACCTGGAATACAGGGGATACAAGGTCAAGTACGTGCAAAACTTCACTGATATCGACGATAAGATAATAAACCGGGCTAGTGAGCGGGGCATACCATGGAAGGACCTGATTGAACAATATATTGCAGAATACTTGGTTGATATGGATGCGTTGAATATAAAACGTGCAACCATATATCCCCGCGCTACCGAAGAGGTTCCCAGGATCATCGAAGTAATCAAGACGCTTATGGATAAGGGGCACGCTTACCAATCGGAAGGAAGCGTTTATTTCCGTGTCAGAAGTTTCCCCGGGTATGGTAAGTTAACGCATCAGAGCGCAGAAGACATGAGGACCACAACTACGGCGGAGACCGAAAAAAAGGAAGACCCGCTTGATTTCGCCCTCTGGAAAGCTGTGAAACCCGGAGAGCCGGCATGGCACAGCCCCTGGGGTGAAGGCAGACCGGGGTGGCATATAGAATGCACAGCCATGTCCATCAGGCACCTCGGTAATATACTGGATATTCACGGCGGTGGGCAGGACCTCATATTCCCGCACCATGAAAACGAAATAGCTCAATCCGAGTGCTACACCGGGGTCGAGCCATTCGTCCGTATCTGGATGCACAACGGGTTTCTTCAATTGGGCGCTGATAAAATGAGCAAATCGCTGGGCAATCTTGTGACCGTAAAACAGGCGCTGGAACGAAACAGCCCTGATGCCATCAGGCTTTTTATCCTGGGCTCCTACTATAGGATGCCGTTAAGATATAGCCTGGAAGCGCTGGATGCTGCGGAAGCTGGGATCGAGAGGATGAGGCAAGCACTCAAAGCGGAGAGCCAGGAGGGTGGGCCCATACTCAATACTGAGCCTTTTAAAGCACGGTTCATAGAAAGCATGGACGATGATTTCAGTGCCCCGCAGGCAATGGCAGCGATGTTTGACCTGGTGCGCGAGATAAACCGTGGTGCTGAGAAGGGTATGGATGTTAGAAAGGCACAGGAAACGTTGAAAGAGCTCGCCGGTGTGATCGGGTTCACACTGCAGGAAACTAAAAAGCATACAGAAGTAGAAATTAATCTGATAGCAGGTTTGATCTCTAAACGTAATGAACACCGTAAAGCCAGGCAATGGAAGCAGGCCGATGATATACGTGACCAATTAACTGAGCTTGGAATAGCAATCGAGGACACCCCCAGGGGTACTACCTGGAAGATAGCCCGCTGAGCTTTACCTGCCTGTGGGATTTATTAGTTTCAGGGGATCTCCCACTCGGGCGCCCAGTATCGTGGCTGCGCTACCGTCCTTGAAAGATATCTCCAGGTAGTCACTGCCGCCTATAACTGCCATCAACCCGCTGCCTTCAGCATAATAGTGACTCATACTGCTGATGCGCTGATTTCTGATTTCCACAGCAGCGCCCCTGGACGGGATGGTGATTGTGGTAAAATTCGTAATTAAATTGCCGAACCTGTCTATATGTATTATGCAGCCTATCATGTTGCCCATCGCGTCCTGAAAAGGTTCGGGGATGGGGAAAGCGTACAGGCTATCTATCTTTTCTCCAAACTCCGTAACGGCTATATCCAGCGAGAGGTGGGCAGCGACCGGTGCGAATATGTCCCGGCCATGGAATGTCGAGCTCACCGGATGGTGCCAGAATTCTTGCCTTGTGAGAGTAACTGCCTCGCAGCCCTCCGGAATTGGCCTCTTCCTTATCTCGATTGCCGCCGGATAGCCATGCGTACCATGTCCTTTAGAAAGTTCGTACAGCAGGTAGCTGAGGATGCCGTTATCAGGAGCAATAAAAAATGCTGACGGCGTTTTCAATATGATCGCCCTGCGGTGGCTGCCTACTCCCGGGTCAACCACTGCTACGTGAATGGTCCCCTCGGGGAAATAGCGCCAGGAAGTATGCAGGATAAAGGAGGCTTGCCTGACAGACTGTGTTTCGATTGCGTGGGAAATATCTACGATTGCGGCCTGCGGGTTGATACCAAGGATCACACCTTTCATACTGGCGACATAATTATCGCCTGTGCCGAAATCGGTCGTCAGCGTGATGACCCGAGCCATGTTATCCTAATAGATATCAGGAAGAGCTGACCCTGACTATGACTATAGAGAGTACTATGAATATGACAGCCAGGACTATGGTCACCTGGAACAGCGTTTTTTCAACGCCGCGCCTTGTCCTGTAGACGCCATCTGCCTGCCCGAAGATACCGCCAAGGCCGCCGCCCTTGACCTGCAGGGCAAGTACGGCAATAAGCGCAACAGCAATAAGTATCTGTGCTATGATCAAATATACTGGCATTTTATATTCCTCCGAGTTTATCAACTATTATCTGCCTGACTACTGCCGGATTGGCCTTGCCTTTAGAGGTTTTCATGACCTGTCCTATGAGAAATGTCATGGATTGTTCTTTGCCACTTCTGTAGTCGGCAACCGCCTTTTCATTATCTGCTATTACTTTATCAACTATTTTAGCTATTTCACCGCTGTCGCTTATCTGGACGAGGCCCTTTTCCTGCACTATAATGCTGGCGGGCTTGCCGCTCTGGAACATCGCCTCAAAAACTGTTTTGGATAATGGCCCGCTTAAAGTGCCTTTGTCGACCAGATCAAGCATTTCGATAAGGTGGGCTGGTTCTATTTTCGAATCTTCGATCCTCTCATTACTAGCGTTGAGCAAGCGCAAGAAATCACCCAGCAACCAATTGCTGATAGTCTTGGCTTTCTTATATATATTCTGCTCCCTCTGATCTTTTGTAGCAAGGATGATGCATTCTTCGAAATATTGCGCCATTGTCCGTGTATCGGTAAGCAACTCGGCGTCGTAAGACGGCAGGTTATATTGAGCCATGAACCGGTCATATTTAGCCTCTGGTAGCTCAGGTAAAGATTCACGGATTTTTTCCACTATTTCCCGGCTGAAAGATAACGGCGGCAAATCCGGCTCAGGGAAGTATCTGTAATCATGAGCATATTCCTTGCTGCGCTGGCTAACAGTAATGCCCCGGTCATCCATCCAACCGCGCGTTTCCTGCACGATTTTGCCGCCTGACTCGACTACTTGCTTCTGCCTCTGCGCTTCGTATTCCAGGGCACGGTAAACGGCGCGGAAGCTGTTCATATTTTTGACCTCAACCTTAGGTAAATATTTTGATGTGCCTCTGGGCCGTATGCTAATATTGGCATCGCAGCGGAAGCTGCCCTCCTCCATATTACCGGTGGAAACTCCGAGATATTGCAGTATCGACCTTAACTTTACTAGGTAAAGCCTGGCCTCCTCCGCCGAGTTGATGTCAGGTTCGCCTACTATTTCCATCAAAGGCATGCCTGCCCGGTTAATATCCACCAGGCTGTAACTTTCACCCTCAGGTGTTGTGCGGTGAACCAACTTGGCCACGTCCTCCTCAAGGTGTACGCGAGTAATGCCGATCTTTTTTTTCTTTCCTTCCACGTCGATTATCAGATAACCCTCGATGCCCATCGGAGCATCATACTGCGATATCTGGTAACCCTTCATGAGGTCGGGATACGGGTAATTTTTACGGTCGAACTTGGCATATTCAGGCATGATGCAGTGCAGGGCTAGAGCGGTCATGATGGTGAATTCCACTGCACGCTGGTTGATTGCTGGCAGCACTCCCGGCATACCCATGCAGACCGGGCATACATGTGTGTTAGGAGGGGCGCTGGCATAATCAGCATCGCAGGAGCAATACATTTTGCTCTTAGTGAGAAGTTGGGAATGTACTTCAAGGCCGATGATTGTCTCGTAGTCCACAACGACGGATAGTATAGCAGCATCGGAACGTAGCGGCAAACCTTTGACTTCTGTAAAAATAAGTTATATAAATATAACAATTATATTCAGTTAACAGTTATTTTATATTCGCCATGGTGCAGAAGTTAACAGACAACAAGCTTGATAGCATAGTTGATAACTTATTTCTCTTTTTCCCACTTTTTTACCGTAAAATCCTGAAAGGGGCTCATACAAAAACCGGGACTAACCCGATCAACATGCAATTCCACGTCCTCGCCATGCTGATGAACTGGGAGCTATTGCAAACCTCGGAGATCGGGAGGAAGTTGGGAATTTCCAAGCCTAATGTGACAGCCCTGATGGATAAACTAATAGAGAAAGGGTACGCGCAGAGATCGCCGGATGCAAGGGACCGGCGCATCATACGCATCGCTATCACCGAGAAGGGCAAGTGGTTTGTCATAAATAGAAAAGGTATTGTGCGTAAAAGTATTAAGAACAATTTATCGGTCTTACGGGATGAGGAGTTGGATAACCTATATGTAGCTCTAGAGACGTTCCACGGAATCATTTCGAAGGTAGGTAATGGGTCATAAATGGAAACCGAAATCAATATGTGATCACCCTTTAAAAGGATTATGAATGGGGAGTTCCAGAAAATGAAAAAAGCATCGTTTTTAAAAATCGCATTGATAGCTCTAGTGTGGGCTATCACACTTGGTGGATGTAATGGGGGACCTGTTACAGAACAGAAGACCGTGGCAACGGTCCAGCGTGATGACCTGGAAGTAAAAGTCAGTGCCGACGGTAATATAGAGGTGCCCGCTGCAGTGAACCTGTATTTTGATACAACGATGTTTACTCCACCGTATAGCGGAAGGATTAAAAAAGTATACGTTAAAAATGGCGATACGGTTAAAGCAGGCACATTGCTGGCCAAGCTGGATGATACCACACAGAAACTGGCAGTGGAATCGGCGCAATATGCACTCGAGTTAGCTATCAATAACGTAGTGCAGACCGTGTGCTGCGGAGTTACGCGATCGCCGGGTTTTTACTGCGACGCTGTTGCGTTGAAGAGGTTCGAGTTTGCTGAAAAGGAGATGGAGAAAGCACAGACATTCCTGCAAACGGGCAAATATGAGGATGCTGCTGCTCAGATCTCGCTGGCAAAATATGATCTTGACGAGGCTAAGAATTTCTACGGCGATCCGGAGTACCGCAAGATAAGGCCAGATCTGATTGACGTCAACCAATCGGCTTATTCCACCGCAGACATTGATGCGGCCATAGAGAGGCTGACTGCTGAAATAGATAATCTCTCTGCGCTGCAGCAGCAGGTTAAAAATGGTCAGTATGACAATGCTAAGAATGCAGTCCAGGCTTTGCTTATGGAGATGACTGATACGCACAGTATAGTAAAAAGGCTCAACCACCTGCCGGAGAACTCTACATACCCGGATACTTGTACGACCTACACAGTGAATAACGAGGTGCTTGGCTACCTGGATCAACTACAGAAACTCGCAGTCCAGGATGATTTCGACGCGGTAAAATTCGCAGAAACCTTTAGTATGATCCGACATGAACTTGAGTTAAGCAACAAGATATTGGATGAGAATATCTCTACGTTCAGGCAGGGACTAAACTTAAAAACCTTGCGTGACTACAACATCAGCGTACAGACAGCAATTATTAACCTGGAGAGGGCAAAACAAGCTTTACTCAGAACGGAATTGCTGGCTCCGGTTGATGGTCTCGTGGTGGACGTTAACCTGCACGACGGCGACATGATATCGCAAAGGTATTCGGTGACAGGAGTTCCCATCGATTCTTATGTTATACGGTTGGCTGATACAAGTTCTATGAAAATGACCGGTTTAGTAGATGAAATTGACGTAATGAAGGTCAGCGTAGGTGATAATGCTACGGTTTTTATCGATGCTGTGACTGGCAAGGAATTCAAGGGCGAAGTGAAGTTTATTTCACCGTTCGGGCCACTTCAGGTAGGAGGCGTTCCGGCATATGGCTCGCTGCAGTCAAATGTGGCAACTTATAAGGTGGAGATTATGCTGGATCCCCAGGAAGCTGCAACCTATTTGACCGGAGGCCTTACTGCTACGGCTGAAATACTGGTGGGCAAGCACGAGAATGTCCTGATAATACCAAAAAGCGCAATTACCGGTAAACCTGGCAATTACTATGTACGTGTCCTGAAAGACGAAAAGACCAATCTAATTGAGCAGAGACTGGTTAAAATCGGTCTGCAAAGCAGGACACAGGCCGAGATAGTTTCAGGGTTAAACGAGGGTGAGAAAGTGCTGCTCGAGAAGAGCAGTGTGCCACCTAAGCCGCTGCATAAGTAAAAAATATGAAGTCTTAGGTTTAGAGCTACTTAGTTCAAATTCAAACGGAGGCAACATCTATGGCGAATAAGTTAGCAGATAGAATGAAATCAGTATTAGCCACCATGCGTGGTAAGGTGATTTTTATAGTTGCAGTAGTGGTAATCTTGGGAGGCATAGGTACTGGTATCTACCTTGGGTATCAGAGCTATAAATATGTGAGTACCGACAATGCCAGGATAGCTGCTCCTTTAATCCCTGTCTCAGTGCTGTCTTCATGCCAGATTATCAGCATGGATGTCGATTATGGCAGTTATGTTGAAAAAGGTCAGAGGATTGCCACAGTGGGACAGCCGCGCCCTGCCAACCCGGCCGATCGGCAGGGATTCAAGGAGATACCAATGGGCCGGGCATACATCGAATCGCCTGTCAGCGGATATGTTGCTGCAGTCTGGTCATATCCCGGTGCCATAGTCAATCCAGGTTCATCGGTAGTAACGCTTTACGATATTTCGAATACGTGGGTTACTGCTAACATTTCGGAAGCTGAGCTTCATCGGATCGAACCGGGACAGGAAGTAGAAGTTTCGGTAGACAGCCTGGGTGGGCTAAAGCTCAAGGGCAAAGTTGAGGGTATAGCTGCAGCCACTGCAGCTACCTTTTCGCTTTTACCGCAAAACAACACAACGGGCAATTTCATCAAGGTGCTCCAGGTTGTGCCGGTGAAAATATCAATCGAAAACCCCTGGAACTACATGCTTGTTCCAGGGACGTCTGTTGAAGTGAAAATAGCAACTCGGTAATAAGAGTAGTGTAGATGCCAAAGACGAGCGAGTCCAAGGTACTTCTGGTTGCCATTGCAGGCACCTTCATGGTGATCCTGGACCAGACCATCATGAATGTCGCCCTACCGCACATCATCGCTGTTTTTAATGAGACTACTGACCGGGCACAGCTGGTAATCTCCGCCTACCTGATGGCATCTGCTATAACAATACCTGCTGCCGCTTTTTTGGCTGAGCGCTACGGTATTAAAAGGGTGTACCTCTTAAGCCAGGCGGGCTTCCTGCTTGGCTCGATACTATGCGGCATCGCCTGGGATTCGAGTTCTCTTATCTTATTCCGGGTATTGCAGGGTTTAGCCGGCGGTTTGCTCAGCCCGCTTGCCATGGCATTTCTCTTTATGACCGTGCCTCCCGAGGACCGTGGCACTGCCATGGCTATTTTCGGCATCCCTATGATGCTGGCTCCCGCAATAGGGCCCACGCTGGGCGGTTACCTGGTGGACTACTGGGACTGGCGCATGGTTTTTTATGTCAATGTTCCAATTGTGCTTATAGCCATAGCTATGGGCCTTGCCTGGATCGAAGAAACACCGACTACCAGTACGACCTTCGACTATAAGGGATTTATGCTTGCAGCCGTAGGGTTCAGCGCGGTACTGTATGCTTTTTCATATGCCCCGACCTGGCACTGGGATGACTGGCGTATTGTCACTCTATTAACCGTGGGTGGAGCATGTATCCTGGCATGGATAATAGTTGAACTCAGGGTAAAGAAACCTATGCTGGATCTGCATATGTTTAAAATCGGCGGTTTTTCACTTGGGATAGGCCTGACCTTTATTACGACCATTGGATTGTTCTCCCTGGTGTTCCTGCTGCCTCTTTTTCTCCAGAACCTGCGCGGCTTCTCAGCATTACAAAGCGGGCTCATGGTGCTGCCCACAGCAATCGGTTCCATGATTACCATGCCATTGGCCGGGCGGCTTTACGATAGAATTGGCCCACGCGTACCCGCGGTAGCTGGGCTTATACTAACCGGAGTTACCTCGTTGTGGCTGCAGGTACTGGATGTAACAACACCGGACGATACCTTGAGGTTGATTCTATTTTTCAGAGGTATGGGGATGGGCCTGGCGATGATGCCCATCATGACCTACGCCCTCTCTGCAGTACCACAGAGGATGACAGTCCAGGCGTCGTCGCTGCTGAATGTTTCTAGGACGATCTTTGCTTCACTGGGGATTGCTATATTTGCAACCATGCTGGATACCTTCCAGAAGACCAATCTCTCCATGATGGTGCAGGCGGTAACACCCGATTCTGTCATGGCTTTGCAGCTACTCTCCCAATTTCAGGTGTTTTTCATGCAGGCGGGACTCACACTGGAAGCGGCAAAACAGGCAGCGGTCAATATGCTCTATCAGTATGTAAATTTGAGGGCCAGTGTCACAGCCTTTGAAATGGATTACGTCATCAGCGCAATAGTGGTTTTGATCGGGGTGATACCTGCTCTGTTCCTCCCCTTTGGCCGGATAAAAAAAGCTGGCGCAGCGGTGGACATGTCAGTAGGCTGACGTTATTCTGGCTTTTAAATCCACTTTTTCTTGTGGAAATAAACCAGCATTCCCACTGCCACCGCCAGCATAAACAGCAAAATAGCCGGATACCCATAAGGCGATTCAAGCTCCGGCATGAACTTGAAGTTCATGCCGTAGAGGCCGACAACAAACGTCAAGGGTATAAATATCGTGGCTACCACGGTAAGAACCTTCATGACCTCATTGGTTTTATTGCTCATGCTGGAGAGGTAGATGTCTATCAACCCTGCGACCATTTCGCGTGTCATTTCAATAAGGTCCATGGCTTCAAATATGCGGTCGTACACATCGCGGAAATAAGCGATCGTCTCAGCTTTAATCAGCACTGACTCTTTTTTCCCCAGCTCGCTTAAAATCTCCCGCACGGGCCATACGTATTGCCTTAATCGCATCATTTGTTTCTTAATATGAAGTACGGAGTTGAGCGTTTCTCTTGATGGATTTGATACCAGTTCTTCCTCTTTATCCTCTATTTCCTCGCCGAATTTCTCGACTGTGCCGAAGTAATTATCGACAACAACATCAATAATTCGGCATGTTAGGTAATCGCTGCCCATTTTCCTCACAATTGAATCGCTGATCTTTATTTCCTCGCGCAGCGGGCCGAAGAAGTCGCCCGGCCTTTCCTGGAAGGTGATTACAAAGTTAGCCCCGAAGGCAAGGCTCAATTGCTCGGTATCGATAGTCTTATCTACCGGGTTAAATGTGAGCATTTTTAATATGACCACGAGATAATTACCGAAGTCCTCCTGCTTCACACGGTGCTCGGTATTGGTTATGTCCTGGATGGTAAGGTCGTGAAGGCCAAAAATAGTGCCCAGCGAACGAACAACATCAAGATCACCGATGCCATCCATGTTTATCCAGGTGACGCCCGGTGCGTTCTTGTAAGACCTGCATTCTTCAATAGTGGCCATTTGATTAAATATGTAGCTATTGCGGTCGTAATGAAGGATGCTTAATGCTGCGCTCACTATTTTATTCATGTAGTCTCCCTGCAACCTGGCGTGATTTACCACGTGCCAGTGAAGCGAATATACCACCAAAGCAAAGAAGAGTAAAGATACCGAAGGCGACTTTAATGCTCATCAGGAACTGCGGGTAATTATCCGGGGTTATCTGTACGCGTCCCACGTAAACTGCAATGAGCAGCATGGCTATGCCCAGGCTGAACATCTGGCCGCTCAGGCGCATGGTGGACAAGGTAGCTGCCGCAACGCCGAGCAACCGCTTTTCGACCGAACTCATAATAGCGTTGGTGTTGGGCGAGGAGAACAAGGAGAAACCGTATCCCAGCAGTATCAGGCTGGCCAGGATAAACCATAAAGCAGTATTAGCATCGAGGAAAAATAGTAATAGCAGGCCTGCTGCCGTTAACCCCATGCCGGCCGAGGCCAGTACCTGCGGCTCGATCCTGTCGGAGAGGCGGCCGGTAAGAGGGGAGAAAATGGCCTGTATCACGGGCATGGTCACCAGTATCAGCCCGGCATCGCGCGGCTCAAGTCCCCTGATGTACTGCAGGTAGAGGCTGAGAAGAAAAGCGACCGCAAAAGTGGCGCTATAGCTGATGAAGGCAGCCAGGTTGGAAAAGGCAAAGACCCTGTTATTGCCGAAGAGCCTGACATCGAGCACGGGGCTTGGAACCCGCCTCTCCCAGATCACAAAAACTATGATTACTATTACGCCGATCGCCGCCCATCCAATACCCCAGATATCAGGCAGCGAGGCAAATCCGTAGATGACTGCTATAATCCCCAGCCCGTATATCACAGAGCCGATAAGGTCGAACTTCTCTCCCCTGGCATCAGCCCATTCGGCCCTGAGCTTCCACAGCGTGGCAACAACAGCCACCAGGCCAACCGCGGAGTTCAGCCAGAATATGCTGCGCCAGCCGGAATACTGGGTCAACAGCCCCCCGATGAAAGGACCCAGGGAAAGCCCGATATAGACCGCGGCCAGGTTTATGCCCATGGCCCTGCCGCGTTCTCCCGGGGGGAAGGCCGAGGTGAGCATAGCTGTGCCGGTCCCGAATATCATAGCGCTGCCGATCCCCTGGATGACGCGCGATATGATGAGGACTGCCGAAGACCAGGAGAGAGCGGAGAGGCATGATGCGAATGTGAAGATAACTGTGCCCCATAAAAAGAGCTTTTTCCTGCCGTACATATCTGCCAGGCGGCCAAGTGGCACGAGGAAGACCACGGCGGTCAGCAGGTAGGCCGTGGCAATCCAGCCCAGCATCACGGCATCCATAGAGAATTCCTTTCCTATCGAGGGCAGGGCCAGGTTGATCGAGGATGCTATGAAAGGCGTCACAAAGCCCGCCAGCGAAGTCACCAGCAGGACAGTGCTTTTACTTACTTTCGTGAGACTTGGGGTTTGTGCCACTTATTTACACCGGCAATGACAATATCATATTTTACTCCACGAGGAAGCGCCCGACCTGCGGCTGTTTCAATAACTCCCATTTACCCTGCCTGCCGCAGCTCAGGGCGCCCAATCCCACGTGGAGCATGGCGATGCCGCAATCCAGCCGCTTGGAAACATTGAACTCCATGCCGGGGCTTTTTACCGCAACGGTAAGGCTATTTTTTTCGATATGGAAGTTCCACGGCTGCCGGTTGATGGCCGATGGCGCCAGCCGCGCCGCTTCGACTGCTGCCCTTGCCCACGCCGGCCACTCTGGTTCCGGCATGCCGCTCACCATGGTGGAAAAGGGCTTGCGCTGGTGGTTGGCGCCGAAGCCGGTGAAGGCACGCTCTTCGAAAGTTAGGACGTCCGTGGCATATCCCACGGGGCTGACGCCGATCAGCTTTTCGCCTTTGTCCAGCTTCAGCATGGCAAGCGCCGATTTCGATCTGAAGGTCAGTGCCACCCAGCAGGTGCCCAGTCCCAGCGCCGTTGCCTCGAGGATTATCCCCTCGCTCGTATACCCCATCTTCTCCTGGACGTTACGGTCGGACATATCGCCGATGAAGGCCAAAAATGAAGGAGCAAATTTGATGTTGCCGTAGAAGACCAGCGCGTTGGTGAAGATATCATCGGGTGGTTCCGCTACGAACTCCACCCGTGCCGATGGGAAAGGCCTGAACTCAGCGCAGGCTTTATGCAGCCGCTCGACTCTGCCGGGTTCGATCGGCCTGGATTTATCGTAGCGCCTGCGCGACCTGCGCACATTGATTGCCGGATACCATTCATGGGGTAGGGTCATCATGTTGCAACCTCTTTTGACGTATTTTTTGCCCGCCGCGGCTCCACCAGCTTTGCCAGCAGTATGCTAAGCGCATACAGGACTATAAGAGGGAGGGCGACAAGCGACTGGTTGATGGGGTCGAAGGTTGGGGTAATCACGGCGCCCAGCACGAAAGCCAGGATGATTGCCCATTTCCACCATGCCGCCAGCAACTTCGATGTAACTATACCCAGCCGCGCCAGGAAGGTGGTGATTACCGGTGTTTCGAAGACCAGTCCGATCGCCAGCAGCAGCCTCGCCACCAGCGAGATGTAATTGCCTATCCTGATCTGAGGTGTGGCAAGGTCGGTTCCGAAGCTGATGAGGAATTGCATGGCAGGAGGTATGAGGATAAAGTAGCCGAAAACCACGCCGCCGATGAACATGAGTAAAATCCACGGCAGTACGATCCACACATATCTTTTTTCCCTGGCGGTCAGCGCCGGCGCCACGAACATGATTAGCTGGTAAACCAGAACCGGCATGGCAAGTATGATGCCGCTGACCATGCAGACCTGCATGTAGGTCCCCAGCATCTCGGTCATCTCCACGAAGATAAGGTTAATGCCCTTTGCAGGCAGGATGAGGATGCGGAATATCTGCTCGGCGAAGGCAAATGAAATAATAATTCCCGCGGCAATAGCGATCAGGCAGATGATCAGCCTGCGCCGCAGTTCGTTCAGGTGTGCCGAGATGCTTTTAGCTTCAGTTGCAGTCATGTGATGCAATTCGAGGTTATTGAGGGTTTACCCCGCGCTTTTCCACGGGTGGACCGGGCTTATTATCCGGGGTCAGTTCATCTTCCAGCTTACGGGTGATGTCCGCTGCACTCCTGTTCAAGTTGCGCATGGCTTTGCCGGCGTTGCGGCTCATCTCGACAAGCTTTTTGGGGCCGAAGATGACGAAGACCAGCAGCAAAACTAGCAGGATTTCAGGTGGGCCGATACCGAAAAAGTCCACGGCGATAAATATAATTAAGAGTTAAAAATTAATTTTGCGAAGAACCCGGGCCTGCGGGGTTATCCTTTTCTTTTGTCGCGTCTGCCGGGTCCGTTGTACTGGCGCTTATTTGCTCCTTTTTCTTATCTTCCTCACCCGATACGCCCTTGCGGAAACTTCGGATAGCCTTGCCGATAGCCTCACCGATCTGTGGAAGGCGCGTGGCGCCGAAAACAAGCAGGACGATCAGCAGTACAAGCAGGAGTTCCCATATACCGAAATTGCGGAACATTTGTTATTTCCTCGATATAAATTTATTTGTGCCGGTTTGCCGAACCTGTGTTATTTCTAACATAAATACTATTGTTAGTCAAAAAATCAGTCATATCCGTAGGTTTGCACGCGTATGGCTGCCTCGCCGCTCACCGGGCATTTATATTCGCACAGGCCGCAGCCGATGCAGCGGGCTTTAACTACCGTCGGGCGTTGCAGCTTCACCCTGCTGCCATCACCGTTTTCTACCTCAACTGTACTTAGTATGATAGCCTTATGGGGCACCGGGCACATCTCCTCGCATACAATGCAGGGCTGGTTATCGGCCCAGGGCAGGCAGCGGTTGCGGTCGATGTAAGCCCAACCAATAGAGGTGGTCCGTTTCTCTTCCAGCGGCAGCGGCGGGATAGCCTGCACCGGGCAGGCCTGCCCGCATGCGTTGCAGGAGTACTGGCAGAAGCCTATCCTGGGAACTATCACCGGAGTCCAGAATCCCTCAGCGCCGGCCTCGGCCTGCGATGGCTGGATGGCAGCCGTGGGACACGACTTGATGCACTCGCCGCAGCGTATACATTTCGAAGTCATGTCGCGCTCGGTGGAGCCCGGTGGCCTGATGAGACGGGGATTATCGCGCCTTGCCAGCGGTGTGATGCGGAAGAGAACGGCCAGGATGGCTGCTGCTCCTATCCCCAGAAGAGCCTGCCGCAGTCCGGGATCGTAGCTGTTCCATTTCGCCGGCGACGAAGCCGTGCCGAAGTCGCTGGTAGCGCAGGGGCACGAGTCCATGCACTTGAGGCACATGATGCATTCGCCCGGGTCGCTCTGGCAGTCCTTTTTCCTGTTGATGGTTCCGGTCGGGCATGAATCCTGGCACAGCTTGCACCTGGTGCAGTTGTTGTTCACCCTGCGCCTTATGAGGCTGATTTTAGCGGTGAGGCCGTAAAAGGCTCCGAGGGGACAAATGTAACGGCACCAGAAGCGCTCTGCTACTTTATTCAGGGCGATTATTCCAATAAAAGTGAGGGCGAAGATTAAGCCGTCCCGGTAGTAAAGCGGCTCGGTGGGTAACAGCAGGGGGCGTATCGCGTTATCGAAGCGGGCAATAGAGTTCCCGAGCGTGGGTATGTTATTCAGCGCCGATTCGATGGCGGTCAGGATTGCATCAAGTCCCGGCCAGACGCTCACCGCGAAGGTGCGCACCATGATGGTCAGCGGGTCGAAGACCATCAGCGTCAGGTTGGAGAAGACCGCCGCCGCAATAATCGCTATAAGAAGTACATATTTAACCGACCTCCACCATTCCGGAATTGAGGGCTGCTTTTTGCGCCACCTGTTGAACGAGAACCATTCCAGCACGGTGCCCAGCGGGCAGAGCCAGCCGCACCATGCCCGGCCGAAGACAAGCGATAGTGCGACCATTATCAGTGCTATGGCCGAGAGGGCTTCAAATGTCCTGCTGGCGATGAGGTTGGCCAGCATTGCCAGCGGGTCAAAGCCCATCAGAAGCTGCTCTGCGTTCAGGAAAAGCGCGAGGAAAGCCAGGAAGGCGATTATCTGCACCGTTGTGCGCAGGTTAAGCCAGTTCCGGGTGTTCCAGCCGCCCGTTTTTGTCTGCTTAGCTGCCAAGCGTAATTTCCTTGATGTTTATCTTACTCAGATCACTATTGCCAAGTCCCATGGATGCTGCGAGGCCGATATGAGGTACATCTTCGGGGTTCATGCCGAAGAGTGATGTAGCGTAGCTGTCGGCCGCCACGATATCGGCGCCGGCGATGATGGTATCCAGCTTGCGCACATCTTTGAGATTGCCGCCGGTGGGGCCGTTGGCCACCAGTATGCGGACGGCATCGATAATGGTCAGGGCCGGCCTGACCCGTGAGGCAAGGTCGGCTATGCGCTGGTGCAGGTTGATGTGGAAAAGCTGGGCGTTATTAATGGTACCCATGAGGTTCTTCAGTCCCAGCGTCAGGTGTGTGGCACCGTGCTGCTTGGCGATGGGGACATTTATCAGCACGTCGGCCTTCAAAATATCCTCGTAGATGTCCCATTTCTTAATGTCTTTGCCCTGGGGGATATCAGTAGAAACGAACTTGAAGCGCGACATGATCTCCATCTCACCGCCGGCGCGTTCAACCTGTTCCTTGATGCCGCTGCGGGCATAGCCGTCTTCGGGGCTTCCGCCAAAGGGCTTGTCCATGACCCGCACCCTGCCGGCTCCTGCTTCGAGGCAGAGCCTGACCACCGCTGCGACCACCCAGGGATTGGTGGTAGCCGCGTATTCATAAGCGCGGACGGAAGGGCCGATGTTGGGTTTGATAATGACGTTGTCACCCTTCTTGACGAAACGGCCCATGCCGCCGAGGAGCTCTACCGCCTTGCTCACCATGGCCTCGGGTTCACCGCCCTTGACTACGATGAGATCGGGGTATGAGGTGGCTGCCGGTTCAGGCTCGGTTTTCTGAGGTGTGGTGGAAGCAGGTGGTGGTGTAGGTGCAGGAGTCTTCACAGCAGCTTGCGGCGGAGCACACGCGCTGAGGAACCGGGCGGCGACAAGCGCGCCCAGGCCGATTACGGCACCGCGGAGGAAATCCCTGCGTGAGATACCCGACATTATTAAATAGAGATCAAATGATTGTTAGAATATAAATTATGGTAATAGTTATATAATGGAATTATATTTACACACGGCATATGAGTCAAAGCGGTAGCTCATAAGATACACATAAAAGTGTTTGTATATGTTTGTTGGATTAAATTATAATGCGCTCAAATACCCAAGGAGGTAAGTGTTATGACGAAATTGACCGAGGAGAAGAAGGCGCTGGTGGGCAGTCAGCAGGCTTATATCGGGACGGCGAGCCCCGACGGGAAACCGAGCATTGGACTTAAGGGAAGCACCAAGGTATCGTAAGCTACAGGAAAAATAAATTTAAGGAGGCAAAGACATGGCAGACGGTTATCCGGTTGACCTGGCGATCGATTATCCCGACAGGAAGCTGAACAGGCTTACCACCTTTTTCCGTATATTTGTGGGGATCCCTATCCTTATTATTATCATCCTGCTCATGGGACTTAGCTTCAATTATAATGCTAATACAAATAACAGTGCCTGGGTAGCAGGAGCCGGTATCACCGTGCTGCCCCTGGTGCTGATGATACTGTTCCGCAAAAAATATCCCAGGTGGTGGTATGACTGGAACCTGAACCTGGCTAAATTTGCCCTTAGGGTCAGGGTGTATTTCTACCTGATGACGGATGTCTACCCCGCGACCGATGAGGATCAGGCAGTGCATGTGGAAATGCCCTATCCCGATGCTGCCACTGAACTGAACCGCTGGCTGCCGCTGGTGAAATGGTTCCTTGCCATCCCGCATTTTATAGTGCTGGCTTTCCTTGGATTGGCTGCGTGCGTTGTCCTGATTATCGCGTGGTTCGCCATCCTCTTCACCGGCATCTATCCAAGGGGCCTTTTTGATTTCATGGTTGGTGTATCGAGGTGGGCCTTGAGGGTAATAGCCTATTCATTGATCCTCACGACAGATAAATACCCGCCCTTCAGGCTCGCCGTATGAAATTAGTGATCAGTAATTAGTAAAGAGGTTAATGGTGGTGAGTACTATGCTTGTGACTGCAGATGGGAGTGCGGTATCAGCACGCTTCCAGCGCATTAAAGCGGAATTGCTGAGTGCGCCGGTGCACCTGTGCCCGGAACGGGCCTACCTGGTAACCGATTATTTCAAGCGCCACGATGACCCTTCGGAGCCGGTGATCATCCGCAAGGCGAAGGCAACCCGCTACATCTTGCAGCAAAAGCCGGTACGTATTTATCCCGATGAGCTTATAGCCGGCAACATGGGCAGTTACCGCAAGTCGGCGCTAATGCAGCCCGAGCTTAGCGGCGTTTTCATGGGGATCGATATACCCGGGATAGACAAGAGGAAGACCACGCCGCTTAAAATGCTGTGGCGCGACCGCCTGAAGATGCTGTTCGGTGTTATCCCCTACTGGCTTTTCCGCAATATGCCGTTCAAAGCGTTCTACCCCGACCTGGGTGGCTTCCTGCGCTACGCAGGCGAGCAGCTAAACGCCACCTACTACCTGGTAAACGAGGCCGGCGGCATAGGCCATTTCCTGCCCGACTACGAAAAGATGCTGAAGCTTGGCATCGAAGGATATCTTGATTTGGTAGAGGGCAAGGAAGGAGACCTTTACCGGGGCATGAAAATAGTCTGCGAGGGACTGGCAGATTACGCCGGGCGCGTGGCCGACGAGGCGGACAGGCTGGCAACAGGAGAGCCATCCGCTGAAAGGCGTGCTGAGCTGCTGGAGACGGCGCGCATCTGCAGGCAGGTGCCGCTCAACCCGGCGCGGACTTTCCACGAGGCTTTACAGTCGCTGTGGCTGACCCACATGGCGGTCTGCCTGGAAGGCATCAATTCGGCGGTATCCTTCGGCCGGATGGACCAGTACCTTTATCCCTACTATAAAAAGGACCTCGAAGAGGGGAGGATAACTCCCGAGAAGGCGAAAGAGCTGTTGCTGTGCTTTTCAGCCAAGGCGACCGAGCACGTATTTCTGCTGTCGGAAAAAGTCAGCCAGTACCACGGCGGCTACCTGGTGGTGCAGGCTGCTATCATAGGCGGCATCGACCGTGAAGGTAAAGACGCTACCAACGGCCTGAGCTATATCCTGCTGGATGTAATGGAGGAGGCCGGCCTGCGCGATCCCAATTACCAGGCGCGCGTGCATGCCGGCTCGCCGCCGGAATATTTTAACCGCGTCTTCGATGCTGCCAGAAAGGGCAACGCTGTCCCTGCTATATTCAGCGATGAAGCCGCTATAAAATCGCTGGTCGCCAACGGGTATCCCCTGGAAGAAGCGAGGAACTACGCCGTGGTGGGCTGCGTGGAGCTGGCGCTGCCGGGCAAGAGCTTCTTTTCCACCGACGCGGCGCTGATGAACCTGCCAGTATTGCTGGAGTTCGCGCTCAACCGTGGCAGACAGTTCCGCGGCGGGCCGCGGACCGGGCTTCAAACTCAGCATGCCCGCAGCTACAAATCCATCGACGAGGTGGTTCAAGCGTTCAAAGCGCAGGTGAACCACATGGTGGACAGGCTGGTAGGTCACCTGCAGGTGGTTGAGAAAGGGAACCGGGACTACCATCCCACCCCGTTCTCGTCCATGCTGGTTGAGGGTTGCATCGAATCGGGCAGGGATATTACTGACGGCGGGGCACTGTATAACTCGAGCGGAGTGCAGGGCGTGGGCCTTGCCGATGTGGCCGACTCGCTGGCTGCCCTTGATGAGCTGGTTTTCAGTAAGAAAAAATATTCCATGGAGCAGGCGCTCGATGCCCTGCGCCATGATTTTAAGGGATACCCGGAGCTGCATGCGGAGCTGGTAAACGCGCCCAAGTTCGGCAACGACGATCCGCTGCCGGATGGCTACGCCCGCACGGTAGCGGATATTTTCTACTCTGCTCTCACGAAACACAGGAATACACGCGGCGGCAGGTACGTTCCCGGCTTTTACTCGGTTACCTGCCACGTGGCTTTCGGCAAGCTGGTAGGCGCACTGCCGAGCGGACGCCGCGCAGGTGAACCCTTCGCCGCAAGCCTGGGGGCCTGCAATGGCCGTGACAGGCTGGGCGCCACCGCTCTGCTCAACTCGGTTGCCTGCATTAACCCGGAGCTTTCACCTAACGGCTACGCGCTGAACCTGCGCTTCGACCCGGCCACGGTAGCCGGTGAGCAGGGACTGAACATACTTGGAGCACTGATCAGGGGTTTCTTTGAGAAGGGTGGTATGGAGGTGCAGCTCAATGTGCACGACCCCGACTTACTGCAGGATGCCCGCAGCCATCCCGGGAAGTACCCGGGGCTGGTGGTGAGGGTGGCGGGTTACTGCGCCTATTTTGATGACCTGCCCGACTCTGCCAAGCGGGAGATCATCTCGCGTACAAGGCTAAGCCTTTAATATAGGTTTCCTATTAACAAGTAATTGGAGGAATCAATGGAAGAGTATTTTTACGGGAAAAAGGCAATTGAAAAAGCGGCTAAGATGTTCACTCTCAAGCCGGAGATGATGAAAGCCTTTCTCGATCTCGACAGCAAGGTCTTTGCCCAGGGCAGCCTGGATGTGAAAACCAAGGAGCTGCTGGCGGTGGCCTGCGCGCACATAACGCAGTGCCCGTACTGCATCGAGGGGCACACTAAAAGAGCCAAAAAGGCGGGGGCAGGCGACGAGGAATTGGCCGAGGCGATATTTGTGGCGGTGGCCATGAGGGCCGGCGGGGCCATGGCGCATAGCTGTATAGCTATGGGCGCGCTGGAAGAGTAGATAACCGCATGGCGGTATGCTGACGTAGTTGCCTGGTATCACACATAGTTTCAGGTGTAGCAGCCACCTGTAAATCGATCAGCTTACCGCGTTTTCAATTATCTCTATGCGACTGGGATTTTCACTTTGGGGGTCTATCTCAATGGCGACGAAATCTATACGCCAGTTCTCTGGTAAGTTCTGATGGGCATTTAGATAATCCAGGGCTGTTGAGATCAATTTCTCTTTCTTCCGGCCGGTGATTGATTCCTCGGGGGAACCAAAGGATTTGCTTGCTTTTGTGCGCACCTCAATAAATACCAGGAAATTATTCTTGATGGCCACTACATCTATTTCTCCGTGACGGCAGCGGTAATTTTTTTCTATTATGCGGTATCCCACCTTTTTGAGTGCCTTGCAGGCCAGTTTCTCGCCGAGCGAACCCAAATCTTGCCTTTTCATATTATTCTCGATAATGCCTTTACGGGGGCGAAGGTCATGCGGTGCACCTTGCATGAACCGTAGCTTTGCAGGCATTCCAGGTGTTTCCGGGTGCCGTAGCCCTTGTGGTTATAAAAACCGTACTGCGGGTATTTAACGTCCAGTTCCATCATGATGCGGTCCCGGGTCACTTTGGCCACAATTGAAGCGCAGGCGATGGAAAGGCAGAGCCTGTCTCCCTTGATGATACCTTTCTGTGGAGTGCGGATTCCGGGCAGAATTACCGCATCGATGAGCAGAAAATCGGGCTGATTCTGCAACTGCTCCAGCGCGAGCTTCATGGCTTTTTTAGTGGCGTTGAGGATATTGACCGCATCAATTATATGAGGGGCAACTATGCCTGTGCCTATTTCAATACACGACTGGTTCATCATTTCGAAGAGGCTCTCACGCGTTTTTGGGGAAAGCAGCTTGCTGTCCCTGACGCGGTTAAGCCAGGGGAAATCAGCATTCAGCGGTAATACGACTGCCGCGGCTACCACAGGGCCGGCCAATGCCCCCCTGCCGGCCTCATCCAGTCCGGCTATGCGGCGGTATCCTGCTGCAAAAAGCGCTTGTTCTTCACGGGTAGCGGGCTTTGACGCTAACGGGTTATTCGGCTTTTTCAATAGTGCCGCCCCCGATGACTTCATTGCCATGGTAAAAGACCACCGCCTGACCGGGTGTGACTGCGTGCTGCGGTTCTGTAAAGATAACTTTGGCGCTTGAACCTGAAACCATGAGCCTGGCCTCTGCTTCGGCGGATTTATACCTTATTTTAGCATTAATGTGAGTAGTCTCAAGCGGGGCATCTCCCGCAATCCAATACAGGTCTGAAGCGGTCAGCTCACGGGAAAGTAAATCTTGCACATGCCCTACAACTAACCGGTTCTTTTCACCGTCTATCTTGATAACATACATTTGCTTATTCGAAGACAGACCAAGGCCGTGTCGTTGCCCTATAGTATAGAACGCAATGCCGCGGTGCCTGCCCAGTATCTTGCCCTGCCGGTCAACTATCTCGCCGGGCGTGCCGGCAATACGGTTGCTTATAAACTCGCGGTAATCTCCTGGTATAAAGCACGCATCCTGGCTGCCTTTGCGATCCGCCGAAGGTAATCCCACCTTTCCGGCTATCTCTCTGACCTCGGTCTTTCTATACTGTCCTAGAGGGAAAAGTATATGTCTCAATTGGTGCTGGTTCAAAGTATATAGCATGTACGACTGGTCTTTGGCGGCATCTTCGCCTTTTAAGAGGTGATAACCTGCCGTGTCGTGCCGGACCCCTGCGTAGTGGCCGGTGGCCAGACAATCCGACCCTGACGCAAGGGCATGTTCAAGCAGGATGCCGAACTTAATCATCCGGTTGCAGTGGATGCAGGGATTTGGCGTACGCCCGGACTCATATTCATTGCAGAAGGGTAGCAGCACATTTTTTTCAAACTCTATGGACGCATTGACAACTTGAAAGGGGATATCCAGCATCTGGCAGGTCTTCGCCACGGGCTCTATAGCCTGAGATGGAAGATTCCATTTCACGGTGCAGGGCGATTTTGACTGGTTGTCTGGCCAGAGGCGCAATGTCAAACCCCTGACATCGTAACCATCCCGTTTAAGTAAGTAAGCAGCTATGGATGAATCGACCCCTCCGCTGAGGGCAACCGCTACTTGCTTACCCATCATTTGTAAGAAGATGTTTATTTGCGAGAAGAGGACTCACTTTATTCCAGATAACCCGGTGTATATCGTCGATAGGCTGATTGCCGTTTATTACGATCCAGCGGTCCGGTTCTTGCCGTACCAGTTCCAGGTAGCCATTTCTGATCTTGTGGTGGAAGGAAATATCTTCCCGATCAAAGCGGTCTTCCTGTATGTTATGCTTGCGCTGCAGGCTCCGCTCAGGAGGCATATCTATTAATATGGTCATGTCCGGTTTCAATCCACCCGTTGCAATGTTGTTTACCTTTTCTATCATCTTGAGTTCCAGCCCGCGGCCGAACCCCTGGTAAACTGTGGTGGAATCGGCAAAGCGATCACATATGACAATATTCCCTGCCTTAAGCGAGGGGTTGATTATATCCTGTACAATCTGGGCACGGCAGGAGGCAAACAAAAACATTTCTGCCTCGGGGGAAATGTTGAATTCTCTTTTTACCTTCAGAAGGTCCCTTACTCTGTTCCCCAGGGGAGTGCCACCGGGTTCCTGTGTTAACAGGGAAGGGATATGTAACTGCTGCAGTCTTTTATGGAGGAGCCTTGCTTGCGTGCTTTTACCGCATCCTTCGCAACCTTCAAATGTAATAAACAGGCACGAATCAGGTTTCATCTGCTCAACTATTAATTTAACCGGAATAATCAGTTGTTTACAATCTTAACACGGCGTTCGGGTTCTTTCCCCGCGCTCATGGATGACACGTCGTGACGTTCGGCCAATAAATGCTGGAGACGACGGATAAAGGCATTCTGGGGGCTCAGGTCCACTTCTTTCGTGCCGTTCTTTACCTGCTCAATAGCATTCATGGCTTCATCAAGGGCTGAGTCAACAGCATCATCCCTGGGACCGGTGTAGATGGTGTCAAGGCAGTGCCGTATCTGCTGCAGGCTGTTTCCCCTGATGGCGTATACGGGTATTCCCATGGTTTCTGCATCTCGCAGCTTCTGAGGCTTGCGACGGAAATAGTTCTTGGTGGTGATCAGTAAGTTGGACTGCCGCAGGTCGCTGACGATGTCAATATCCAGGTTCTTTTCGTGGGCTGCTTGCTCAAGGATGGGCTTGTTGATGCCGAAGAGGTAGATTCTCAACTTGCGTTTCTTGGACTCGGAGGTTCCGTGGTGCTCGCGAATTGCGGTTGCCTGTTCTTTACTGACGTTGCCGTCCTGGTCCATCCAGCGGATTTCACCCTGCTGTTCATGCCCGTGCAAAATAGCATCCACGGCACGTGTCACGTCGGGATGTACCAGGACCTTGTATCTCTCCTGTATCTCAACCACTATATCAAAAGTGGGCGGCGCCTTTCTCTCGAGAACGGATTTTTGCGTACGACGGCGCCGCGCTTCCTCGTCACCGAGTGTAACCGTCTGTATACCGCCGATAAGGTCTGAGAGCGTGGGGTTCATTATAAGATTTTGCAGGCTGTTACCGTGTGCAGTCCCCACAAGCTGGACGCCGCGTTCAGCTATAGTTCGTGCCGCTTCAGCTTCCAGGCTGGTACCGATTTCATCGATGATGATTACCTCGGGCATATGGTTTTCAACGGCCTCGATCATGACTGCGTGCTGCAAGGAAGGTGTGGGTACCTGCATGCGGCGGGCATGGCCGATAGCAGGATGCGGGATATCGCCATCGCCGGCAATCTCGTTGGAGGTATCCACCACAATAACCCTTTTTCTAAGGTCATCGGCAAGCACCCTGGCGGTTTCACGCAGCATGGTTGTTTTCCCGATCCCGGGAGGGCCCATTAACAGCACGTTTTTGCCGGTTTCGACGAGATCCTGGATTATCCTGGCCGTTCCCATGACAGCCCTTCCGACGCGGCAGGTGAGACCTACGATACTGCCCTCGCGGTTGCGTATCGCTGAGATACGGTGGAGCGTACGCGCCAGGCCGGCGCGGTTATCACCGCTGAATGAACCTATTCTGTTGGTGACGTATTGAATGTCCTCATCCGTCACCTCACGGTCTTCCAGGAAAATCTCCAGGTTTGGATAGCGCGCCTCGGGAAGCCGCCCCAGGTCAAGGACGATTTCCAGAAGGTCGCCATTGTCCTTTTCGCGTTTTACCGATGAGGTGATGTGTGGAGGCATGACGTCGAGTAATGCCTGGACATCATCGATATTAACTTTCTGCAATAAAACCTCCTGCAATAGACATAGAGCTGTTGCAAGACCTTAGAAAATAGATTGAGAGCAAATTTAACGGCGGAATAACAGATTTTGTGAGACGACCAGTATTAAGCCTATTAATCATATAACCGTGTTCCAGTAGGCCCATCAAGGCCCAGAACACCCATGTTTACTACCAGCCCCTGGATGCGAGCAAGCTGTCTTCCGGGATACTTTTTATCTCAAGTCCCGGCATGGCGGCTCCCAGTGACTTGGAGACCTCCGCGATTATGGCGGGATCGTTGAAATGGGTCACTGCCTTAACAATAGCCCTCGCCCTGGATTCGGGGTCGCTCGATTTGAATACGCCTGATCCAACGAAGACGCCCTCGGCTCCGAGTTGCATCATTAACGCAGCATCCGCCGGGGTAGCCACCCCGCCAGCGGCAAAATTGACCACGGGTAACCTGCCGGACCTGTGCACTTCCGTGACGAGCTCGAGCGGGGCGCCAAGCGCCTTGGCTTCAGCAGCAAGTTCGTCCATGTGAAGCGATTGCACCCTGCGTATGGCGGACTGGACGGCACGCATATGCCTTACTGCTTCCACGATATTGCCCGTGCCCGCCTCGCCTTTGGTGCGTATCATGGCAGCTCCTTCTGCAATGCGGCGCAGGGCTTCGCCGAGATCGCGGCAGCCGCAAACAAAGGGGACCTTGAAGTCCTGTTTCCACACATGGTGGCTCTCATCGGCAGGTGTAAGCACTTCGGATTCATCGATAAAGTCAACGCCAAGAGCCTCGAGCACCTGTGCTTCCACGAAATGCCCTATGCGGCACTTTGCCATTACGGGGACGGTGACCGCTTTCATAATAGCGGTGATGACACCTGGATCGGCCATCCTGGCCACGCCGCCGGCGGCGCGTATATCGGCCGGCACACGTTCAAGGGCCATGACCGCACAGGCTCCGGCATTCTCGGCTATCCTGGCCTGTTCCGGCGTTACCACGTCCATGATTACCCCGCCTTTGAGCATCTGCGCCAGGCCGGTTTTTACTTTCCAGGTACCTCTATCCATCTCGCTGTTTTCCATGTTTATTTTCCACTCATCCTGAGTTACTCCGTATTTACAGCTAAATTATAGCATTTATCCGATGTAAATTGAATTTGTTATAATGTTGCTTTAGCGGAATAAATTTTGCCATGTTATTTTGATCAGCAAGGTAAGTAACTGCATTAAAGGAAATAATGGAATATCAGAAAGTCGTTCTGGATAATGGACTGCGCATTATAACCTGCCCCATGCCCCATACCAGGTCAGTATCGGTAGTATTTTTCCTGATTGCAGGGAGCTGCTATGAAGACGATAAAGAAGCCGGCATATCTCACTTCGTCGAGCACATGTGCTTCAAGGGCACAGGTAAGCGGCAGAGTTCGCAGGAGATAAGCGAGGCGATCGAAGGTGTGGGCGGTATATTGAACGGCGGTACCGACCGCGAAATGACGACGTATTGGTGCAAGCTGGCAAGCCAGCATTTCGAATTGGCAGTCGACGTGATCGTTGATTTGCTGCGAAACCCGCTCTTACGCAAAGAAGACGTCGATAAAGAGCGCCAGGTGATAATAGAAGAGATCAATATGAGCCTCGATTCGCCGCAGCAACGGGTTGGCATGCTGTACGATGAGCTGATGTGGCCCGGGAAGCCGTTAGGCAGGGACGTTGCCGGCAGCAAGGAGACAGTGTCATCAATCACGCGGCAGCAGATGTCGGAGTATCTTAAGAATTACTATGCGCCGGATAACATGCTGGTGAGCATAGCAGGGGATTTCCAGCCGGATAAAGCGGTAGAGATTATCGAACGGGCCATCGGTAACTGGACGAAGGGTAAAAGCCTGGATTACATTCCAAGCAGTACCGGCCAGGAGAGCGCGCGGGTGCAGGTTGAGCACAGGGACACCGAGCAGGTGAACCTTGTCCTTGGCCTGGAAGGGCTATCGATATTTCATCCCGACAGGTTTATTCTGGATATCTTAAGCATCATGCTTGGAGAGGGCATGAGCAGCAGGTTGTTCAGCGAAATAAGAGAGAAGCTGGGGCTGGCATACGATATCCACAGCTACGTGGAGCATTTCAGGGATACGGGCGCGTTTATAATCCAGGCAGGGGTAGAGCCGGGCCAGACGGGTAAAGCCATAAGCGCAATACTTACACAGCTTGGATCCATAAAGGAAAACATTTCAGATTTAGAGATGCACAAGGCCAGGGAAATGGCTAAGGGGAGACTGCTCTTGAGCATGGAGAACAGCCGCAATGTTGCCGGCTGGTATGGGGCGCAGGAAGTTCTCACCAGGAGGATCATTACTATAGACGCGGTTACCCGGATTATTGAAAAGATTTCGGCAGATGATTTAAAACGCGTGGCGCGAAGCCTATTTCTAACGGAGAGGTTGAACCTGGCCGTTGTAGGGCCGGTTGAGAAGCCGGAATCGCTGGCTGAAATATTGCGGCTATAAAGAGAAAATATAAAAAGGGCCGCCTGTTAAAAGCGGCCCTTATCTATGTTGTACCTGGCCGGGATTTAAATTAGTACTCAGGCATTTGCGGCATCGGTGGGGTCCTTTCTTTTTCCGGGATATCGCAGACCAGCGCTTCGGTGGTGAGGATCATGGTTGCAATGCTGGCAGCGTTCTCAAGGGCGGTCCTGGTAACCTTGAGCGGGTCGATGATGCCCCTGCTGACCATGTCAACGTAATCCCCGGTGACTGCATCATAGCCGACGCCCTTCTTGCTGCGTTTAACCTTGTCGACGACGACCGAGCCTTCCTGGCCGGCGTTAATGACGATCCAGCGCAGCGGTTCCTCTACAGCTTTCTTGATGATCTCGACACCGGTCCTTTCGTCACCCTCGGCCTTGACCTTGTCCAGCACCGGACTGGCGTTCATCACAGCCACGCCGCCGCCGGGCAGGATGCCTTCTTCCACAGCAGCCCTGGTGGCTGAGAGGGCGTCTTCAACCCTGTGCTTCCTCTCTTTGAGTTCAACCTCCGTGGCAGCGCCGACTTTGATGACGGCAACTCCGCCGGCCAGCTTGGCCAGCCTTTCCTGAAGTTTCTCCTTGTCATAGTCAGAGGTTGTTTCCTCGATCTGGGCTTTGATCTGCTTGATGCGGGCCTTGATGGCATCCTCGGAGCCCTTACCTTCGACGATGGTGGAGTTGTCCTTATCGGACACGATCTTCCTGGCGCGGCCGAGATCGGCGACGGCGGTGGAATCAAGCTTGCGCCCCACTTCCTCAGAGATTACCTTGCCTCCGGTGAGAAGGGCGATGTCTTCGAGCATGGCCTTGCGCCTGTCGCCGAAGCCGGGCGCCTTGACGGCCAGACAGTTGAGTGTTCCCCTGAGCTTGTTGACCACCAGTGTGGCCAGTGCCTCTCCATCGATGTCCTCAGCGATTATGACCAGGTTCTTGGATATTTGCAAGACTTTCTCAAGGACGGGGAGCAGCTCTGAAATAGCGGAGATTTTTTTATCGGTAATAAGGATATAAGGATCCTCGATCTCGGTCTTCATCTGCTCGGCATTGGTAACGAAATAGGGGCTGATATAGCCGCGATCGAATTGCATACCTTCCACGTAATCGGTCTCGTACAGGAGTCCCTTTGATTCCTCGACGGTGATCACGCCGTCTTTGCCGACCTTCTCCATGACCTCTGCAATGAGGTTGCCGATCTGTGCATCAGCGGCGGAGATAGTAGCAACCTGGGCCACCTGTTCTTTGGTGGTAACAGGGGTTGCCATCTTTTTAAGTTCCTTGACCATACCGGTAACTGCTTTCTCGATGCCGCGTTTAAGCGACATGGCATCAGCGCCGGCGGCGATGTTCTTGAAGCCCTCGGTCACGATGGCCTGGGCCAGGACAGTGGCGGTGGTGGTGCCGTCGCCGCACTTGTCATTGGTCTTGGTCGACGCTTCCTTAACAAGCTGGGCTCCCATGTTTTCAAAGGGGTCAGGCAGCTCGATATCTTTAGCGATGGTAACACCGTCGTTAATTACGCTGGGCGGGCCGAATTTCTTGTCCAGTGCTACGGGGCGGCCGCGTGGTCCGAGTGTTACCTTGACCGCGTTAGTAAGGGAATCGATGCCGTTTTTTAAAGCCCTGCGGGCATCCTCTCCATATTTGATTTGTTTTGCCATTTACATCTTTCCTCCTGTAAATATAATTAATTTATTCTATGTCTTTTTACTTTGATTATTTCTTCTTGGCGAGAATGTCGCTTTCTCTGAGGATGATCAGCTCTTGATCGTCTTCCTTGATCTCAGAGCCGCCATACTTGGCGAAGATGACGATGTCACCGACGGCGACATCCATGGGCAGCCTTTTCCCTTCATCGGTCATTTTACCGGGACCGACGGCCAGGACCTTGCCCTCCTGCGGTTTTTCCTTCGCGGTGTCGGGCAGGAAGATTCCGCCCTTAGTCTTCCCCTCTTTCTCAAGAGGTTTCACTACTACTCGGTCACCCAAAGGTTGAATTTTTACAGCCATTCTTACCTCCTTAAAAAATTAGCAATCTCTGTACGAGACTGCTAAATATATTAGCATAAAAAATTATCAATGTAAAATTGAGTATCAAACAAGTTTAGTCGCTGACCTGAAAAAAGTCCCTGTCCTGATAGCCCGAACTATTTCAGCCCCGGTTAGGGACTCGAAGCAGATATGCACAATTCTGCTGCCTGGCTAATGCTGTAGCTGATACTTATGTAGTTTGGGTATAAATACGAATCATAAAAGGAGGCCACCTTAATTAAGGTGGCCTCCTTTTATTTAGAATGCTTTTTTCTTAATACCTGCGTGTTTTGAAGACCAGGATCAGGGTGACGATTACAAGGATAGCGCCAATGGCGATGAGTACCCAGACCCACACTGGAATTGCTGGTTCCTGTGCAGGGGGTGGAGGTATAGCCGGAACAGGCGCAGTAGTCAAGCTGAATGTAGCTGACCAGTCACTCGGGATGTTCAGGCCATTGACTTCAAGGGCCTTCACGCGCCAGAAGTAGTTGGTGCTGTATTCCAAGGCGTTTTTATATTCATAACCTGTGGTGGTGGTCGTCGCAGTTACAACCAGCTGCTTGAACTCAGGATCCTTGGAAAGGTCGAACTGGTACTTGGTGGCCTCTTTCCAGGGCGCCCATGAGAATGAAACCGGTTTTGTCCTGCAACCGGTGCAGCCGTTGTTCGGGCTGAGCAGCTGCACGCCGTAGTACGGGGTGTTGACGATGAAGCCAGCTTTCACGGTGAAGGAGCGGGCCTCAGACCACGGGCTGCGTGCCAACTGACGTGTAGCGGACTGGAAAACGCGTATCCTCCACCAGTAGATGGCGCCCGCTTCAGGCAGTGCGCCCGGGGAGATCCAGACAGCCGGGCTGGTCATGTTGTTAGCGTCCATGGCGATCCGGATAGAGCCGGTCACGGCAGCGATGATAGGACTGCCAGCAAGTGTGGTCATAGTGGGGTTGACCCTGAGAGTGAAGTCCTTGTCCTTGGCGATCTGCAGTTCGTATACAGTGGCCAGGCAGAGCTGCTCCCAGGAGAGGTCGACCTGCTGGTTGCGGCCGGATACCGGGTCAGCGCCGACCAGGAATTTGTCAGCCGGTGACTTCAGTACCGGGCCCTTCTTGGCCAGGCAGTCGGTGTAAGCCCAGAGCATGCCCTGGTTCTTGGCAGGTGTATAGCCCAATGAGGCAACCTGTATTGCAGCACAAGGATTGGCGGTAGCGCACCAGCCGTTCCAGCGGCCACCACTCTCGTTGTCTATGGCGTAGAGGGTGGTGTTGGTGTCGAGGGTGCAGCATCCGCAGTATTTCAATGAGGTCGGCTCGAGTGTGAAGTAGACGTTACACTGGGTGAGAGGTGTGAAGATGTCCAGACAATCCCACTCAATGCCGGGCTTGGGTATGCCGTTCCTCGGCTTGAGGGTGCGGCAGACCGCGCTGTCCCAGTATGGCATGGCAT